>Ga0325410_1004975_pt1 | contig 14774 bp, 14 predicted proteins | sample PopdelMetagenome_16_FD_206182 | JGI IMG/M metagenome (GOLD analysis project Ga0325410, IMG submission 206182) | Populus deltoides microbial communities from Bellville, Georgia, United States - Xylem-PdIQD-R3 | ecosystem: Host-associated > Plants > Phyllosphere > Stem > Wood/Secondary xylem... | reverse complement strand
GCAATAGCAGTAAGTTTAGGCATGGAGCCAAGCGTGGGTGCATCGCGTGGCACCAACTGACCCTGTGCCATCACCAGCGACTTGTAGATCTCAATGATCATCTTCTCATCATACTCCTTGATTGGGCGGGCACCAAAGGCACCAATCCCATCGCCGTACCCTCCAGTACCTATCGCCCTGGATTTAGCAATCCCAAGCATCATCTTCACGTAGGCATCCCGTAGCCAGACAAAAAACCTCTTTGGAGAAGACATTTTCAAGGCTTTAAGCTTCGGCTTGACCTTGATCCGCCAAGCAAACCTCCTCCTCCTCCTTGAAGTAGTGCTAACCGAACCCAGCTCCACCGGCCAACTCCTCCGAGTCCGACCTGACCCATTTATCCTCTCGTACCCTCTCCTGCTCCAGTATTCTTTCATCTTCGTGTATATCCTAGCAGAAACACCTTTCATACTCACACACACACACACACACACACACACACACACACCTGTGTATGTGTTTCCGGTTTTTTTTGGCTTCTCTTTAGTTTTTTGCAGTTTATGTGAGAGAATTATGGGGCAGAGAGAGGAAGGAGGAGGATGGTTGAAAGTTGTACACAAGTACACTACTTATATACCAATTAATTCTCTCACATAAACTGCGTAAAAATAAAGAGATAAACCAAAAGAAATCAGAATCACACGTGTGTGTGTTTTTTTTTTGTTTTTTTGTTTTTTTTAATGTTTTTAATGTTAAATGTATTATGTACATCTCGCGTACCTGAAACAGAAGATCTTGGCCCTTGGATTCTGGTTCGGATCAGTTGATGTAAATAGTTGTTGTCCACACTGTTTAGTTACCTGTCTTATCCCAAATACCACTGTCTTTTCTTAAACCGAAGAAAATTATCTCACGTGTTTGAAATTTCAATATTTTTTAAAATATTTTTTATTTGTAAATAAATTAAGATTTTATTTATTAAAATTTATTTTTAATAGCAATAAAGGTAAAAAAATTATTATATTTTATATAACAATTAATTTAACACATTATATTTATTTCGGACTATCTTCGAATGAAAAAAAAAAACTCTCTTTCTCAATTTAAAAAGAATATCTCTTTTTTTAAAAAATATTAATATTTTTTTAGTATTTTTAAATTATTTTGATATACTAATATCAAAAATAATTTAAAAAAATAAAAAAATATATTATTTTAATATAAAATAAAAAATATTTTAAAAAATTACAACCTAATTCAAGAGACGCTTTAAATATACAAGTACATAAAGTTTTCATCAACTATAGACACAGTAAAGCGATATTTAATGGTGACCGTATTGAGGGATCTAAAAGTCAGTGTCAAAGCGGCAGTCGCCATCTTTCTTTTTAATCGGAGCTAGGTCTGATGAGCCCCACTTTTAGCACGTCAAGGAATTGGTTTTCAATTTTAGCTTTTGTAGAAATAGGCATGGCTGTAGGGCCGCACCTTAACTGGCTCGGCGGCTTCCCTTGCCGGAGGGAGCTCTGTGGGTTTCTTGGAAACATCAGCATAGGCTTCTAGTCAGGGCTGCATGTCCTCATGAACTTGTAGCTGATTTTCTTGCTCCGTTGTCTGCAAACAAAGTGCGAAAACCGAGCCTCCTTGCCCTATTTCTTTAGTAGTGGTTTCTAAGGGCGCAGATTGAATTGTCTGCGTATCGATGGCTTGTGACATCCTAGCTTGATTATTCCATTGGAATTCCTTTTTCATTTGCTTCCAATTACAAATCAATGGTCCTGGTTGGTTCTGTTGGAAACAGATTGCAGAAACAAAAATGAAGAAGATTTGTATGAGATAATTGGTAGACCTACAGAGCAATACAAAAGATGTCTTTTATTATTCTTCTTTTCTTCAATACAAAAACAGAATGGAGGAGTACTCTATATAACAAGGACTAATTTAATGAAATCTCTTCTATCTAAGAAAAACCAAGAGAACGTTGATTCATTAAAGCTAACAATTAATGACATTGAAAATTATAAATTAAATTTTAATACTCCCTCTTGATTTGTATTTTTAAGAAACTCCTTGAATTGTTGGAACTTTTTAACTAGAACAGCTTTCGAAAGACGTCTGCAGAATGATTATTTGTATTGATAAACTTCAATTGTGTCTCTTTCTTGCTATCCATGTCTCTGATAAAATGATGTCTTAACTCTATATGTTTTGATCTTGCATGAAAAACTGGATTCTTGGTCATTGCAATTGCTAACATGTTATCACATAATATAACAGTAAGATCAAGGACTTTTTACTGCAAATCAAAAAGAATACTTCTCAACCACACTGACTGACATACCACTTCATTTGTAGCAATGTATTCTGCTTCTACAGAAGACAATGCTATAGAATTCTATTTCTTTGAGCATCATGAAATTATATTTGTTCCTGGACAAAACACATAACCATATTTATTATTCCTATCATCATAGCTTCCAGCTCGATCACTGTTAGAAAAACCAATCAACCTGTTATCTTTTTGTTTCTTATACAGGATTCCATGATCCTTTTTTCCTCAAAGATATTGCAGGATTCTTTTTGTTGTTGCAAAATGAAGTCTACTAGGATCCTCTATAAATCTGGAAATAATACTTATTGAAAACAGTAAATCATGTTTTAATATTGTGAGATAGATTAAAGATCCAACAAGACTTTGAAAAATATTTGAATCCACTTTAGCAACACTATCATTCTTTTGTAACTTCTCATTTGATGCCATAAAAGATGCTACTGGTTTACATTGTGACATGTTGAATTTCTTGAAAAGATCTGTAACATACTTTTCTTATGAAATAAAAATTTTCCCTAGATATTGCTTCACTTGAATGCCAAGATAATATCTCATCAATCCAAGATCTGACATTCTGAGTTCTTTCATCATAGCATTCTTGAATTCTGCAACTATATCTTTACTTGTTCTTGCATATATTAGATCATCAACATAGAGACAGCTCATTGGAAAGTCTTCTTTTTTTTTCCTCACATAGAGTGATGGTTCAGATTAACTTCTTTCAAATCTATTCTGATGAAAATATAGATCAATTTTGTTGTTCCATGCTCTTAGTTCTTGTTTTAATCTATAAAGAGCTTTATAAAGTCTGTAAACTTTTTCTTTTTTTTTCCTTTTAATTCATATCCTAGGGGCTGCTCAACATAGACTTCTTCATGCAATTCTCTATTAAAAAATGCTAACTTAATATCAAGTTAAAAAACCTACAATTGAAGTTTGCAGATAAGGCAATAATTATTCTGATTGTTTCCAATCCTTGCAATAGGCATAAAGGTTTCTGTAAAATCAACTCCATGCTGTTGTGAGGAGCCTGTTGCAACAATTCTAGCCTTATGCTTCAGAATATTGTTATCCTCATTGTATTTAATCTTGAACACCCATTTTAAGCCCACTACCTTCTTGTTTTTTTTTTTTTTTTAGATCAACTAACTTTCATGTTTGATTCTTTTCAATACTTATCATCTTCTTATTCATATCTTTCCTTCATTCTTTTTTTCTTATTACTTCTTTAAAATTTTAAGGTTCACCTAGAAAGAAAGCAACATGACAAGGGTTGTAAATGTTAGTTAATGGTTGAAATCTCTTTAAAGGATATCGTAGAATTCTTTTTGCTGCTGCAAAATAAAGTCTGTTAGGATCCTCCATAAATCAGAAATAATACTAACTGAAAACAATATATCAAGTCTTGAATTTGAGAGATAGATTAAAGATCCAACAAGACTTTAAAAAATCTGTGGATCCACCTTAGCGGCATTATCATTATTGAATATTAACATTGATATGCACACACAATTAATTAACTCTTCCCTCTCATATTATTTAGTTTACATGTTCCACACACACACACACACACATACTAGTTATACAGTGGTTATAGAAGTCCAATGTAGGCAAGACTTTGGATGAAGCTAAACTTCATCCTTAAGATAGGATTACATCAAATCAGAGTTGTAATGGGATTTAAACAACAAAAGTATCGGTAACAGATTCTCTTGAATTTCCAATAGTAGCATTATCCATTATATGCCCCCTCAAGATTGTGATGCCATTAAGCAGATTAATCTTACTACACAAATATCGCGTTCTTTATTGGGATAGAGATTTGGTAAGCAGATCGACTAACTGGTCTTGTGTGTGCACATGTCAGACTTGAAGGCGCCCTTGACTGACCAGATCATGTACAAAATGAAGATCAATCTAAATGTGTTTCATGCGCGTGTGATTGACAGGATTGAAGCTTAGATATGTAGCACCAAGAACGTCACACAACAGCATTGGAGTCTGTGGAAATAAGAGACTAAGTTCAGTGAATAGGATCTGCAGCCACTGAGTTTCAGAGGCAGCATTTACTAGTGCACGATATTCAACTTTTGTAGAAGAGCGAGCAATTGCTCTTTGTTTGTTTGATTTCCAAGAGATTAGCATAACCCTGAGAAAATATATATAGGCAGAAGTGGAGGTTCAGTCATCGAGGTTTCCAGCAAGTCAGCATCAGAGAAAGTATTAAAGGCAAGAGTAACAACTTTAGAGATTTGAATGCCATAAAAGATGGTTTGCTTCAAATAACACAGGAGATGTTTTGTTGCAATCCAGTGATTTTGAGATGGTTTGTGCATGAATTGTAAAAGTTTGTTGACAGCAAAACAAATATCTAGACATGTGAATGAGAGATATCAAAGGCTCTCGATAATGCTGCGAAACAGAGAGCTATCCGTGGGTGTTGTGCTATCCTGTAAGTGAAAGGAATGACTAGTTGAAAGGAGAGCAGATACATCTTTAGCACCCAATATATTTCCATGGGATAGATGTAATGCCCCACACTTTCATATGTGATTATAGTTACTTTCCTACGATTTGGTACGTAAAAATACATGTAATTTTTTTTTTCCAGTTCTTGTATATAAGTCTATCAAAATTTCCACTGAAATTTCAACAGAGTCTCCCCTATACCAGAAGTTCCCAAGTTATTGACATATACCCTGTTTACACTTCTAATATCTTACATCTTTTAACTCAATCACGAACCAATCATCATGGGTCTCAATCCCACAAACATCATCATCATCACAACCACAACATATATAACATACATTAAACAACAAATATCATTATTGGGGAATAAATGAGATAAACACGCGTACATGAAACATGATTATATGAATTTCAGAATTAAGTTCATCTATTCAAGTTTAAACATCAATTATACAAATTAAGTTATATAAAAGTTGTAATATTACAAAATACAAGGGTATACTCCCTAGAACCTAAACTATAAAAAGTGAACATAAGCGAGGATCTACTCTTGTCGTGCATGCGATGGTTCTGGAACAAAAGACATATTATTGAAACATGAAAATCATAATAATATAGCAACACAAATATCCAACAATTTAAGAAGACAAACATGCATTCATATTTTATTCACTTCTCCCTTCTGGTTTTCATTAGAAACTCTTTCTTCTTCAATTACTAAAAACAGTTTCCATTTTCATTATCAACCTCCATTCAAGATTTCATAAGATCAACCATGATCATTTTCGCTTAACACATTACTGATACCAATTTCATGGTATCATCATCACCCCGTAGGAGTCAATGCAAGGTGATCCCCCTACCCGGGATCCTATATATACTAAATATATGCTGGCCAATACATGGTGATCCTCTTACCTGGGATCCTAACATACGCTAGTCGAAACACATATTACACTTCTCATATTTTCTTTGTTAGTGGTACTCCTATCATTTGGCAATGCACACAAGGGTAATTCATCTTGAACACACACATACATTCATAATACTATTCAAAATAACATCATTACACCAACTTCCATCATTTCACATAATATCCAACGTTGCCAATTCGCATCTCACATTATTAACATATTAAATTCTTGAATTTAACTAAAAAGCTTAGGTGAGGATCACCTATCTGTTGTAGAAGCTCTACTCGTGCTCCCTTGCTGTTGTTATTGCACCACACCGGTGGTCCCTCCTACAATCACAGGCTCATCTCATAAATTTTCTTCATTCAACGATATGTTTTATAATAATCATATCAATAACTAATAGATCTTTCTTTCAATATTTTCTTTCTTTATATTTTACATTTTTCTCATTACACTCATTAATGTTGTCATCCTTTATCCAACCATAGTTATCATTCCTTTCTTTATATTTGAACTGTTACTATTAAAATCTTGACCTGTTACTATTTAAATCTTGAACTATTACTGTCTAACTGTTACTGTCTAGACATTAAACTGTTAATGTCCAACCGTTACTGTCTTGACATTGAATTGTTATTGTCCAATCTCTCCTTATTTTTTTAACTATATCTAGAGTTATAGAGCTTCGTTTCAAGCGAGATTGGTCTCATTGGAAAGCTAAGACACGAGGCTACAAGTTTTCTGAAGGAAGGAGAGCCCAGTTCTGCCTCTAAGACAGTTAAAATTGCTCATCAACAAACATTGGACTATCACTGCCAACTGTTACTGTCTTGACATTGAGTTATTACTGTCCGACCTCTCCTCAGATTTTTAACTATATCTAGAGTTATAAAACTTTGTTTCAAATGAGAGTGGTCTCGTTGGAAAGCTAAGACACGAGGCTACATGTTCTCCGAAGGAAGAAGAACTCATTTCTACCTCTAAGGTAGTCAAAATTGCTTATCAACTAATCAGTCTTACTGCTTTACAGAGTTAATCATGACCCAGTTTCAGATAGTGACCCATAACTGGAGTTCTACAGCTCCAAATTGAGCAAGACCAATTTCCTTAATTAGATAACATCCAAAACTACAATTATTATAAAGAACCTGATCTTAATTCTCTCATCCTCCTACTCAAATTCTCTCTAAAAGTTAGGAGACAAATCTCTCCAGATTCATCAACCTTTCCATTTACACACAACATCCATAATTTAACTTTTTCTCTTTTATCTCAACCCCTAGCCATATCACATACCATTTAAGAGTGTCAAAAATATCTTTTTAAGAGCCAATTTATCTTATTTATTTCAATCTTCCCTTTTAACGTCAAAATAAAACATTCTTATCGATTTTACAAACTTTCTGAACAATATTCTTCTAAACACAATCCTTGACATCTCAACATGCATTTTTTTTTTCATTTTAGCACAATTAAATACACGTCATTAAGCTAAATATGTCAAATTAAACATCCTCCCCCTTTGATGCATAATTGATCGAAAGCATGGCCTTAAGGAAACAAGAGTTCCCTCATTCTTTTCATGCTAATTTCATTCAATTCACACATACATTCACATAAAAAAAAACAACCTATTATAATAAATTCATTAAGGAAAACCACAATTCCCCATTTTTCTCTTTGCTCTTTATATGGTCGGCTAACTTTCCTTGCCCCCACTCATGTGGCTAGCTTTCTATATCACTCTGAGTTATCCTTAGATATTAGGATAACAAACACAATAACCTTATACATTTTTATTTTTATTTTTACTTTTACTTTTGATTTTGAAGAGGTATTTACCACCCTAAACATACACTTTCAGGGCTGTCACAGCAGCTCCAAGGTCTCTTAAAAATTAAGTCTCTCTAATGCTTAATTTCCATTTAATTTTATGGTTGTTTTAGTTCACACAAAACCAATTTTGACAACATTTTCAATCAACCATAAATAACAAACGAATAATATTTCAAACAATCCATACGGTCAAGTTATAATGCATTATTATGAGTATACATATCCAAATATCAACTTCATTAGATGGTGAAATTTTCATAAACATGGGTTTAACCAAACTGACCTCTATTATTCCTGATCTCTATACCGAGTGTTTGCTCCTGATCTCTATTGTTCAGAATCTAGACAACATTAGAAAGAACAACATATCCAAATTATAGCCTGATCCAACGGTGTCCTGATGGGAAAACAATCAGCGACGAAGACTATCCAGAAGTCTATTTCCCCTGAAATTTTCCTCCTGCGATATCTCTCAAACAGGGACTGATATAAAAGATACCTCTAGTGATAATGTACACAACAAGGAGGAGAACAATATATCCGAATATTGTTCTGATCCAACGGTGGAAGGTGGAGTTATAGCTATCGGATTTTTTGCCATCAATACGTCTTCTCTCCAGCCTCTCTCTAAACTCTCTCTTGCTCTCGCAAGTCACTCCAAGAGAGAAAATAAAAAGATATTTATAGTGCTATCATCTTGTTAATTGCAAATTTATCCCCATCCCTTTTTATCATTTGTACATAAACTCCTAACCTTATGTTATTTGAATATTGACCTCTCTTGGTCTTATATATTTATTTTATCCCCATAAATATTTTTCTTTTCAACAATTTAGTACTATATTCACTTTTATTTTCATTAATTTCACTATTTTTATCTTGATTTAAGTTTCTTTAATTTAATTTAACCCATTTTACTATTGGTTAAATTTATCATATTTTAATAACTTAGAAAAATTATAACCGGGGGTTTACAATAGAAGCTCATGAATGTACTTATATTGTATTAGGAACAGGCCAACATGGGTTGGGATCACCTCGATTCCCAGAAAGAAATGTAGATCGCCCAAGTTTTTTACATGGAATTGGGTACTAAGGTGTCGAATGACATCGGCGATGAAGACTGGATTGTTGCCTGTAATGACCAAATCATCAATATAAACCAATAAATAACATTTGAGAGAGTTAGTCAAATAAATAAAGAGGGATGGATCCACCTTGGATTGAAGAAAATGTAGATGAGTGATAACGATCTTAAGAGCGGTAAACCAAGCTTTTGGGAGCTTGTTTGAGACCATAAATGGCTTTCTTGAGGCGACACACATGATTTGGTTTTGATGGATCTTTGAACCCAGGTGGTTGAATCATAAAAATTATTTCAGAGAGATCACCATGTAAGAATATGTTGTGGACATCCATCTGTCGTAAACTCCAGCCATGCATAACAGCAATGGACAGAACAGACCAAATGGTTGCAGGTTTAACTACAGGGCTGAATGTATCTATGTAATCCAAACCCGGCTGTTGGTTATAACACTTGGCAACAAGGCAAGCCTTAAACCTGTCAGTGGAACCATCAGATGATGCTTTACCTGAAAAATCCATTTACACCCTACTGGTTTTGAGGAAGCAGAGCAAGGAACTAATTCCCAAGTGTCATGTTGCATTAAGGCTGTAAGTTCAGAGCACATGGCTTCCCACCACTGTGGATTGGAAAGAACTTGAGTGACACTAGACGGTTCGATGGTCTTAGAGAGGGGGTGTTTAGCCACAAGGTTGAGTTGTTTGGGTTTAAAAATATTATTCATGTACCTGATGATCATAGGGTGAACATGGGATAGTGATGCAACGGGAGTAGAGTCATTGGTTTAAGGATGGTTGGGAGGGGAAGGAAAGGGCAGGACAGAAGGTGAGGGATTGCACGTTAAGGATGTGATATGAACTGAGATGAAGTGGTGGAGATATTACTTAAGAGAGAAGCAGCAATGGTAGTGTCACCTTCCTGTGGAACTAATGGAGACGTATGTGAAGACACAATGGTTGATGGTGGGCATTGGACAATAACAAAATGAGGCGAGGGGGAGGGGGACAATTACTGCAAGGACACATCAGGTGGGATTGGAGGAACATGCTGGTTTTCATCGAATAGAACATGACAGGAGAGAAATAATTTGTTAGTGGTGACATCCAAGCATTTGTATGCATTTTGAGTTTGAGAATAGCCTAGAAAAACACAAGGGCGAGATTTTGGTTGAAGTTTGTTGGTGATGTATGGACGAGTAAGAGGGTAGCAGAGACACCGAAATTTTCTTAGTTTAAGGTAATTTGGATGCTGACCAAAAAGATATTCAAAAGAAGATTGATTTTGCAAGAGAGGGGTAGGATGATGATTAATGAGATATGAGGCTATGTGAAACGCATATGGCCAGTAGGAATGATCAAGTTTGGCATCATGAAGTAATGTTAGACTTGTTTCAACAAGATGACGATATCGACATTCAGTGACACCATTTTGTTATGGGGTATAATGGGCGATGGTATAATAACTTATCTCACTAGTTAAGAAAATTGATCGTAAAGTAATGAATTCGCCACCATTATCAGAATAGAGCGACTTTATCTTTGTTTGAAGTTGTGTTTCAATGAATTTTTTGAAATGTGGAAAGATTATCGAGACATCAAACTTTTTGACCATTGGATAGAACCAGATGTATTTGCTAAAATGATCTACAAAGATGACATAATAGTGAGAACCATCAATGCCAGTGGAAGAGGCAGGTCCCCACACATCAGTGTAATTTAAATCAAGTAGAGCCTAACTCGTGAGACTATTTTGATGAAAAGGAAGTTGATGTGCTTTATTAATAAAGCAAAAATTACATAAGGAATAGAGTTTGGAAGATGAAACTAGAAGAAAAAAATTCTTGACTAGTTGAGCAACTATTTTTTGAGAAGGATGTCCAAGACGTTTATGACAGCCATTGGTGGAAGTTCTTTCATAAGCTAAAGCAAGAAATTTAGAAAAGGGTGACACCATTAGTTTCGGGAAGGCATATACACCATTGTTACATGTTCCTCTTAGTAGAATCACTCCTATGTGTTTGTCCTTCACCAAAAAATAGAAAGGATGAAGTTCAACAAAAACATCGCTGTGTTTTGACAGATGGTGAACTGAGATTAAATTTTTACATAGATATGGAACGCATAGTTTATCAGGTAAACAAAAAGTTTTCTTAGAAAATTGTAAGGATAAAGAGTCAGTGTGAGAAATTTACAAACCTGAACCATCGCCGAAAATTACTTCGTCAGTGCCATCATATTCTGATTGTGTAGTGAGATTTGCAAGATCATTTGTAATATTATGAGAAGCCCCTGAGTCAAGGAGCCAAGGTTTTTCCATGGCACTGGATGTCTGAGTGGAGTTAATCGTGGCTGTGTTGGAGTTGAATTGAGAATAGGTCTTTGTGGTATGTCCTAAGTGGTCACATATTTGGCATCGGGGTTAATAGCGATGATTTAATCTATTTGGCTGGTTGGATCCATAAGAGGCCCAAATATTTTCTAGTGGATAAGTTGGAGAACGAGGTTGGCCATGTGAGATCAATCAATTTTTATGGTTTTTAATTGGAGAGTGGGATTGCCCATTGGTTTTGTTGAAACACTTGGTGGAGTAACTTTCGTGTGGACTCTACTTTATACAAGTTGTGTGATTTGCAGAGACTACTAGCTGCTAAGTTGCAACTTCTAGGAGAAGCAGGTAAGTTTCGTGACCTATTAGAAGATCTTGTAATTCTTCAAAGGTCAGGGAATTCTCTTGTGCGCAAATGGGAGCAACAATCTCTTTGAAGTCGGCTCCCAGTCCATGAAGGATGTGGAGCGTAAGATCGTCATTCGAGAGTGGTTGATCGATAATGGCAATTTCATTTGCCAACGTCTTCACAGTGTGCAGATAGTCAGTGATTGTTCTATTTCCTTATTGAATTAAAGTAAGCTCCTCCTTGAGCTGCATGACTCTAGTTCTGAACTGGCTAACATAAAGGGTGTGAAGTTTTTGCCAGGCTTATTGAGATGTTTTTGGAGTAGCTATTAGAGGGGTGATCTTTGGCAATGTAGAGGCTAGGATAGCGCTGAGAATGAGTTTGTCTTGTCGGACCCAATGTGTTTTATTTAGGTTTGCAGAGGAACTGAGATCAGTTAAAGGGTAAGGAATGTCGCCGTTTACATAATCAAGTAGGTCATAGCCAATCAGCAGTGCTTCAAATTGAGCACGCCATTGTGGGAAGGTGGACAGAGTTAATTTTTTGTTGATTTGTGCAGTGATATTTAGAGCAATTAAAGATTTTCCAGATTTAGAGGAGGGGAATGTGTTGGGACTGAGATTTTGGCTTTGATGTGAAGATGAAGACATGATCGGATTTGAATTGTTCTCGTTGGAGATTTATGGGTTTAATATCATATTAAATATTAACACTGATATGCACACACAATTAATTAACTCTTCCCTCTCGTGTGTGTGTGTGTGTGTGTATCCTTAGGATAGGAACAGCGGAAGTATCGATAACAGATTCTCTTGAATTTTCAGCAGTAACATTATCCATTATAATCATTCTGTTGTAACTTCTCATTTGCTACCATAAAAGATCCTACTGGTTTATATTATAACATATTGAATTTCTTGAAAAGATATGCAACATACTTTTCTTGTAAAATAAAAATTTTCCCTGGAGATTGCTTTATTTGAATGCCAAGAAAATATCTCATCAATACAAGATTTGACATTTTGAATTCTTTCATCATAGCATTGCAACCATATCTTTATTTGTTCTTGTTTATATTAGATTATCAATATAGAGACAATTTATTAGAAAGTCTTCTCCCTTTTTCCTCGCATAGAGTGATGGTTCAAATTGACTTCTTTCAAATCCATTTTGATGAAAATACATATCAATTTTGTTATTCCATGCTCTTAGTGCCTGTTTTAATCCATAAAGAGATTTATAAAGTCTGTAAACTTTTTCTTCTTTTCTTTTTAATTCATATCATAAGGGTTGCTCAACATAGACTTCTTCCTGCAATTCTCCATTAAGAAATGTTAACTTAACATCAAGTTGAAAAACATGCAATTGAAGTTTTGCAGATAAGGCAAGAACTATTCTGATAGTTTCCATTTTAAGAAGAAGCATTGGAAACATCAGATTGCTTTAGAGCTTCAAGTTACTCCAGTGTTGTTGATTCTAGATTGACTGTATCTTCCCATTTCCAAGTTGCATATTCATAAAAAATTAACATCTCTAGAAAGAAGTAATTGATCTTTTTTAGGATTGAAGAGTCGAAAGCCTTTTGATTCATCATTATAGCCAATGAAGATAAGTTTCTCCCTTTTTTTCATCAAACTTGTCTCTGTTTTGAGAAGGAATAAGAGCATATAACTGATATCAGGCTTTTGTTTATGTCATGATTCAAATGGAGTTTGATTTCAAACTTTCTTTGTTGGAGATCTATTAAGAATGTAAGTTGTAATATTGATAGTTTTAGCCCAAAACTTATTAGGAAGTCCTTTCGCTTTTAACATGCTTCTTGTCATTTCTTTAATAGTTTTATTCTTCCTTTCTGCAACTCTATTCTGCTGAAGAGTATGTTAGACAGTAAGTTGTCTTTGAACACCATTCTCTTTGCAATAATCAAGAATAGGGTTGTAAATAAATTCTCATTCATGATATGTCCTTAGAGTCTTCATCTAGCACAAACTTTGTTTCTCTACAAGAGCTTTGAATTGCATAAAAATAAAGAATGCTTCTGATTTTTTATCAAAAAAATAAATTCATATCATTCTAGAATAGTCATCAATAAATAGTAAGAAATATCTCTTGTTACTTATAGATGGAGTTCAAGTAGGGCCATAAATATCTGCATGTACTAATTGAAGAGATGCATTGGCTCTCCAAGCTGTCTTTAGAAATGGAAAACAATGCATTTTTCCATACACACATTCTTTACAGATTCCAACTTGGTTCTAAACAAAAGGAAGACAAAAAAACCATATTCTTATGCTTTAACAATTGCAAGCCATTATAATTCAGATCTTAAATGCCAAAGATGAGATTGATTAACATGTTCACTTCTCAAAGCAACATTATGGAGTGATTTCATGTTTAAAGAAAAAATATTATTAGAATTCATCTTGACAATAACTATTCTTTAATTTATTTTCTTATTATAAATCTCACATTATTCTTCATAAAAAAATCAGCTTATAACCTTTTCTCATCATTTATCCTACACTCAACAGATTTTGACCGATGCTAGGAGAGTAAGACACATTATAAATACATTTTTTTGTTATCTTCATTGGAGTGGATTGCAAGTTGCAACATCACCTCTTCTTTTGATTTCCACCCTCTTATTGTCACCAAGTTCAATATGAGAAGAATAAGCTTCATCAAGAGTTTCAAAGTTTGAGCAATCACTAGTGATATGATGACTATAACTACTATCAAGATACCAGACTTCTTCTCTTTTGTGTTCTACATTCATGCAGGAATAGAATAGCTAATCTTCTTTCTTTGAAAAGTTTGTTGCATTGTTCTCTCTATTTCCATTTTCCTATTCTTAGTGCTAACAGTTTCTATCTGAATGTGAGGAATTTTTACATCTAGTACATTTGAAGAAACAATCTCGACTTTCATGACCAAAAATTTTACAAATAAAGCAATATGAATTGATGTTTCCTCTTAGCAGAAAGATTGTTCTTCCTCTTCCTCTGCTTCTACCTCTACCTTTACCTCTACCTCTACCTCTACCTCTACTACGATTCTGACTCTCACTTGCTCTTCCATATGTTCTTTTTTTTTTTTCTGAAAAATGATTTTCCTCCTCTCTAATCTTGATGAAATCTTGTTGCTTTCCAATCAAAAAAATTTGCTTTGATCTGAAATGCCTGCTCCATTGGTTATTTGCTATACTAGTTTACTTTTTCTTCATGTACTTCAAGAAATCCTATCAATTCATAAATTGTAAGCCTTGACAGATCTTTTGTTTCTTCAATAACAGCAACTATATGCTATATTTTATATGGTAAACTTCTAAGAATCTTCTCTATAACTCTTTTATCAGAAACATTGTCTCCACAACTTTTTATTTGATTGATGATTTTAATGGTTCTTGAAGAGAAATCTTTAACAAACTCATTATCCTTCATTGTAAGATTTTCAAATTCTCTTCATAGATTTTACAACCGA
>Ga0325410_1004973_pt1 | contig 14777 bp, 8 predicted proteins | sample PopdelMetagenome_16_FD_206182 | JGI IMG/M metagenome (GOLD analysis project Ga0325410, IMG submission 206182) | Populus deltoides microbial communities from Bellville, Georgia, United States - Xylem-PdIQD-R3 | ecosystem: Host-associated > Plants > Phyllosphere > Stem > Wood/Secondary xylem... | reverse complement strand
GGGAAATTAGAGTTGTAAAACACCCTTCTTTTTAGGGTCTAATAGCATAGTTTAACTTTTGAACATATAACCAGTCCCAAGGGGCCACGTATTGGAAAATGGATTTGGCTGTAGACATTTCTGCATCTATTGCTACATGCTCCCATGTTGTCGTTTTGTCTGTCTAATCCATTGACCAGTGATATAAAGAATCCCTAGAGACTTACGAAACTAGAAAAAAGGCAGCTTCAGGCATTACTCCTGATCTAGACCTGCCCTGCTCAGGATTAAATGGTGTTTAGGAGTGGGATTATGGTTGTTGTTGTTTTTTAAAGTGCTTTTTATTTTGAAAAGTGTGTTAATAATTTTTTTTTATTTTTTAAAAATTATTTTTAAGATTGGTACATTAAAATAATTTAAAAACATATTACTTTTAAAAAAAAATTTCAAATTTTTTAAAATATGCTTTTCAACAGCAATACCAACCGTCTTCTCTACTCTCCAGCTCTCTAGCATGCTGGAGGAAACGTGGCTATGGACAAAATCTAAGAATGTACTAACGTGTAGACGTTGAAGGACAATCGAATCCCATCGCTAGGAACTAATCATGTCATCTGAAAAGAGCACATGCATAGCATGTGCATCTGTTATTCAGGCCTGAGAAAAACTCCAAAGGACACGTTCTGTAGAGTTTCAAGATCTCACTTCCAACAACTCTAGCTACATTAATTAATCGAATCCTTAAATGGTTACACTGCTCTCGGTTCATGCATGATCAGTCAAGGACTTCGATATAATATACTACTTCACATGTAAAGCCTGCAGCACTGTAACCACACACAGCAGCATTGAGTTTTTCTCAGGAGAGGGATTAGCCATTCATTAACGGGGTGCTAGCTGTCTTAATCTAAAGAACAACATGGCATAGCATCTAGGATCAAACTTTAGGTGCCGCTGTTATGGGATGAATCTCAATGAACCAGAAGAGCTACATAAGTTGTCTGGCAGAAACAAAGAGTGTGTGTCTGGGGACCAAAACCAAGGCACCCACTTGTTTGTGCCTCCGGGAAGCAGAGAAGCAGACTGTTCAATGCCACCATAATAATCTTCGTAATGAAGCGTGAAAGCATGATGCCCCGCGGGTGCAATAATGACACATCAACTTTGTTCCTTCTACCTGCTAATTCCGATCAATGTTTGCATTTAAGCCCGTCACTAGTCACTGCTAGCCCGTGACGAGCATGAATGCACTAGAGGCTCGTTCTTGTTCATTTATAAGCGGGAAGTATGCCTATAAGCTGCTCAACGGCTGTTCTAAGCTTTGTTTGTTTTCTGGTTGAAAATATTTTTAAAAAATTTAATTTTTTTTATTTTAATATGATGATGTAAAAAATAAAATTTTAAAATAAAATAATATTATTTTAATATATTTTTAAATAAAAAATATTTTAAAAAATAATCTTTGTTGTAATCTCCAACACTATTTTTATTGCAATTAACTGAGAGTCAATTATTACTCAGCCCCTGTATTTTAACATATTCAATTAGTCAGTACTCTTTAGTTTTGTGAAACATATATATATATAATCTCCAGTCTCCACCTTCTCAAATCTGTTTATAAATTATTATTATTTTCAATTATATGTTGTTCTCTAATTTATTTTGTATTTTTATTTTTTGAGAAATAAAAAAATGAAAGAGAAGCAAATAAGGTGGGAAAATTTGATGACGAGATGATAAATTTTTTTAACACATTTATTAAATGAGTATGGTTAATGAAAAATTTTATATGGAATTTAGGGAGTAATTAATAATATTTTATTCGTTTTTTTCCTAGGACAATTTTAAAGAAAGGATAGAAAAACTAGATATAAATAGGATAAATAATTCCTAAATAGAAATATTCTAATAATTTTTTGTGGGTCATAAATTATTTTTTATATATATATCCATATTTTTTTTCAAGATGAATACATGGAATAATTAATATAATGATACGAGTCACTCCTTCTAATCACCATAAAAAACTCTTTTGCGAAGAATTTTAATTCATAACAGATAAGCAGAAATAGAGTTTGAACTTCGGCCGCTGAAGCCCATCAGGACCCAATTAACAAGGCTGGGCCGAAAGCCGTCTCATTTCTTCTTTAGTTCTTACTTTTAATACGAGCTTCAGCAAGGCTTTCAACATTTTCAACCCAATTTATGTATCTGATCGCATGTTGTTTAGCACCAGAGAAAACCCACAGGATGGATCCACGCAGAAGCAGGATCAAATGTTTTCCCCTTCTCTCTGAACTAATAATGCATAACAGCAGTTGTTTAAAGCGCTGATCTCAAGTCTGGCACGCCATTTTCAATACTCACCATGGATAGATACGTACCTTGAAGTCATATCGTAGATTACATGAATTAAAAATGTAAAAGGGACGTTGGAGAATCTTCTGGGGTAGCCAGAAAATGAGCAATGACAAAAGAGCAATGGATGTTTATTACGTTGGAAGCTTCCCAGACTTTGAAAATGCTTTGGAATTGAATCTGATTTTAAAACAGAATCCAGATGTGAAAAAGGTGCGGTTCCCGCATATATGTGGATGAATGCATGGATCCACAGTCGCTTGTACCATAAAATGTCCGAGCATGATCGCCATCTAGGAATTGCCATAAAAATGGAATTGCCTGGTGATCTTTTCCAACCTTCAAGGCAGGAAGGTGTGCTTGCCATAAAAATGGAATTGCCTGGTGATCTTTTCCAACCTTCAAGGCAGGAAGGTGTGCTCTACCAGATGGATGAGGCGTTGTGATAGAATGTGACAGTCAGTCTCCAATGCAATGCTCTTGAATCAACACCAAAGGCAACGCAGCAGTATGGTAAATATCCTACTTGCTAGAACAAGAGAAATAAAAACAAGAAAGGGCAGACGGGGAAAGGAGAGTTGAAAAAAGAAAGAGGGAATGGGAATAGATATGAGCTCCAAGAAAAGAACGGTTCCATTTGCAGGGAAGAAGCAACCCTCTGTCATTTGTTGGCCCATTAGGATGACTCTATCTGGTCCCAGTGGCCAATAGGGCATCGTCGGCAAAAGGATATAAAGATGGAAAGAGAGAGAACATATTCGGTAGGAAACGGAAGTGAAGATAAAATTCAATCAGGAACTTCTTTCCAGTTCCAAACAAGAAGTAAAAACAATCAAAAGTTGCCAGCCCGTGGCTTGCGCGGAAAGTCCAATAAAATATCATACGTCTGTATGTGTCATTTTTAATTGTAATTATCGGCATCGATTATTCCTTGTCGTTCTTCCTTCTTTCTTCTACCTTCGAGCTTGAAACAAATTCACGGACCTGGATCACTCTAGTAGTCACCGAGGTAGTTGAATTATTGCATTTTTCATAATTTCTCGGTATGGAAAGTCCTCTCTCCGAGCAAGTTTTCTGGAACCAGAATTCACCGTGGTTCTAAACTTCATATGTGTGTGTATTAAGATAATATTGTTTGAATTTTAGAAAGTATATTATAAACATCCGAACAAATGAAAAATAATAAAATTTTAAAAACAAATAATTTATTATTATGAACAGCAAAATTACATTTTTTTTATAAGTGTTCAACAAGTAAATATTTTTCTTTAATTTAATTTAAGTATTGTTGTTTTTATTATTAATATTCATGCTAGAACTTTAATCTTATATATATATTACAAATTTGAATATATAATCTCTATGCATGCTAGTATTTTTTTTATTATATTTATATTGAAAACATATTTATCTTGAATTTTATTTTACATGTTTATAGATTTAAAATCACATATATTCTAATTTTATTTTGAACAATCTTTTATGTTTTATATGCTTTTATTATAACAAATTAAATATCCATACTCCCTAATCTAATATAATACAACTTATTATAATAACATTTTTTTATAGTACAAGAAAAAAATAATTTACAATAAATCTATGTCGAAGAACTGTGAAACAAAGTAATTATTTTTAAAGGCTTTTATCATGCTTTCTCTCTCCTTTTTTTTTTTAATTATAGTATCAATGTTCTGATTTTTGTTATCTACATGTGTGACAAGACAGACTGAGCGTGTATATTTAAGTTTTTAGTAGATATCAAAACTTTACTAGTTAAAACATAGATATATTGACACATAAGCAATCTATATATAATAACTACAATATTATTCTTTTTAAAATAGCATCTATTTTAAGAATTTTATATAAGGTGAAGAAAAAATATGTGAAATTATACACTTGACATATAAATAGATGAGACCTACACTTTCAATGCATTCAAAGAAAATGCTACACTATATAAAATACACTTGCTATTTGGCCGATGCTTCACCACGAGTCATAATTGTTTTAAAAAATATTAGGTATACATGTTATTTTGATATGTTTTTTTATATAAAAAATTCAAAATATAAATCAAGAAGCTTATGAAAACATTTAGTAAAATAAAATCAATAATTATTTATATAAATAAATAAAAATAATAATTAACGGTAACTAAAAGGGAATCTGAAAAATTAAAAGTAGGATGTAGATTAAAATATTTGATCCCATAAAATGAGACATATACTCGTTTGTATCTACTAAATTTGTTTATTGAAACTAACAAAAAATAATAGAAATAGAAAAACATATGAAACTAATTGGAATAAAAAAAATATTATGCAAGGCCGAACATATTAAAAATATTATTTTTATAAAATAAATATTATTTGTATAAAATAAATATTATTTGTATAAAAACAATTCTTTAAAAATTAAATACAAAAAAATATTTTTAAAAAATCCTTTATTAAAAAAAAGTTGCAAAACTCATAGTCTGGATCATGAGACTAAGATAAAATGATAGAAAATATTGAAGATAACCACAAAACAAATCTTTTTTTTTAATATTAATAATGTAGAATGATAAAATCATGAAAGAAAAAAAGAATGTCAAACTGCATTAACTTTTCAAACTCGTGATGCATGTCATTATATTAGAAGGTCCACAAATATATATATAAAAAAATGAAGCCCAATCCTCAAAAAATAAAACATTGAATGATCAAATCGAGAGAAAAAATAAACATGCAAAAAATTATGATTAAAATAATAAGGGTGAAAAAAAAATTAGAGGGCGTATAAAAAATTAAACTGAAGGGTGAAATGAAAAATAAAAAAAACTTTAACAAAAAGAAAAAGAAAAAGAAATCAAAAGAATGAGGGCTAAATTGAAAAAAAAAAACAAAACAACATAAAATTTTATTGAATGATGAAATTTAAAACCAATAAAACTTTAACAAAAGAGTTAAGGAAAAAATTAGAAATAAAAAGAATAAGAACCGAATTGAAAAAAATAATATATGATAAATTGTAATTTAAGGACGAAATTGAAAATACAATTTTTTTTATAATCGATCCAATGATGAAAATAAATAATAAAAAACATAAGAACTAAAATTGACAAACCAAAATAAAAGAGAACAAATGTGTACTTTCTTTGGAAAAGAGAGAAGAGAAGGAAGGAAAAAAAAAGAAATGACCATCATAGACAAACCACCCATCACTTGTCGCCACGTGCCACCTCAACAGAAAGAGAACATGATGACACTTTCAAAAACATGATAGAATGACAGGTTTGGCCACCGTATGACATCATACACGCAGTCCAAAAGGCACGGACGACGCTCACACGTTGGCGTGTAAAGAGCATGTGTCAACAACTTTTTCAAATAAAAAAATATTTTTCCAACTTAAATATACTAGAATGCCTTTCATGAGCTTGGAAATTTAAAAATGCGTGAAAGGACAAAAATGCCCTTGAATGTATGTCTTGTTCCTTTGTATTTTCTAAGGGTAAAAATGTATTTTTACTTTATCTTAAGAAGTGAAAAGCCAAAAAAGCCTTTTGTCAACATCTTTAATTTGTTTGACCCTAGGGGTAAATAATTAATTTTATTGTTTTTAAGTTTTTAAAAGATGAAATAATCCTTGGTCAATAATTCTAAATTTTATGACCCAGGGGATAAATATGACATTTTACTGTGCAATTTTTTTAGAAAAGACTAACATGCCCCAAAAAATCTTTTAATGACCACTAAGTCATTGTTAAAGATGAAATTACCCCCACCAGTAAGTCTCTCATTTCCCACCCAATGGTAAAATAATAATTTTACTATAGTAATCCACAATAAAATATCTAATGCTACAGTGAAAAAATCACGCCCTATATATGTTATATGTTAATTCATTTTCTATTATTCTTATTATCAAACACGAGCAAGTAAATTAGATATAATGAAATGAATTCCAAGCAAAACCAAAGAAAAATGATATGATAATAATTTGAGGACAAAATTCAAATTGTTAGAAAATCTGTAATTATGTATATTGAATACCCATTAAAGTCTCTTAAACTTCCATGACTTTTGGGTGTAGTTTTTTGAATTTCTATGACATTTGAGTTTCCTAATGTTTTTTAATGTTTTTATTTTCTTCTCTTATAAATAGACTACTTATCTTCTATTTTAATGAATTTAAAACAGTTTCTATAAGAAAATGTATAAAATTCTCTTTTGGGACTTATTCTGAATATCCATGTTCTTATTTGTTCTTTATTTTTAAGATATTATTAGCACGATCACTCTAGTTTATAGTGAAATCTTGACATGCATAAACTCCTATGTTACGTGGCTTTTATCAATTTTATTTTTTTTCTTTTTATTATTGTTCATACTTTATGGAATATATTTGATTCTATAACTTATTTTGGCAATTCTTTTTGTCCTTTTTATGAATCAAGATTTGAAGTTCTTGAAGAACTAGTATTGTAAGTTCCTGAAAAATTAAATAAATTAAATATAGTTCTTGAAGAACTAGTATTTCTAAGGAATTAAATAAATAACAGTCTTAAAAGACTGATTTTTTTTTCCTTTTACATTCATGATTTTATTTAATAAGTTATTTTCTTTTTTATATATAAATAATGACGAATATGACAAAACTTGAATTTACCGCTTTTAATATATCTGAGAATAATTATTTGTCATGGACTCTTGACACTAAGATTTATCTGAAAGCCATGAATCTTGGAGAAACCATCAAAGAAAAAAATAGTGCATCCTTGTAGGATTGTGCAAAAGCAATGATTTTCATTCGCCACCATCTCCATAAAGGATTGAAAGTTGAATATTTCATAATAAAATATCCTTTTGTTAAGTGGAAAAATCTAAAAGAAAAATATAACCACCATAAGTTTACCATACTTTCTCAAGCTTGTTATGATTGGTTGCACCCGAGGTTACAAGATTTTAAATCAGTCAATAAATATAATTCTATTCTTTCTAAAATTACCTCAGCTGAAATTATGTAGTAAAAATATCATAGAAGACCAAATGTTAGATAAAACATTATATACTTTTTATGCCTCAAATATTGTCTTACAACAACAATATAGAGAACATAATTTAAAGAGGTGCTCAGAATCATGTTTTATTGTGGTTGAACAAAATAACGAGCTCTTAATGAAAAATTATCAATCCCATCTCACATGTTCTAAACCATTCCCTGAAGTGAATGGAATCCTTGTCTAAAAGATAAAAAAGAATGAGGGTATATATATAAAAATAATAAATGGAAAAGGAGAAGAGATAACCTTCAAAAAACAACTCATCATATCACTAGAAATGGAGACACCATAAGCCCAAACAAGAAAAAGGGAGGGATTTGTATAAATATGAAGATAAATGTCATATGTGTGGTATGCATGGTTATTGGTCATGTACTTGTTGCACGCCAAAACATCTTATAGATTTATATCAAGCCTCTTTAAAATAAAATGCAGTTGAGACTAATTTTATTCATAAAGATGATTATAAAGATCATAATGTTTATCTTGATATTTTTGATTTCTTAAAAACCCATATAAGACAAAAAAAAAAAAACATGCTTAGTGGTGGGATCCTTGGGGATGATTAATATTTTTTATATATTTGTATTAGGATATTTATTTTATTGTATTTTCAATAAACAATGTCAATTTTATCTCAATTAAATAATAAAATTTAATTATATTTTGAATAGAGACATGACTTTTCATGATGAATATTTATGTCTAGCAGACAATGCAATAATACACATAATTCTTAAGAAAAATAAATACTTTTAATATTTGACATTAACCAATGCTAATGTTATTATAATATCAGGTTCAGTAGACATGATTAAAAACTTCAAAAGAGCTAATATTTTGTTACCAAATAACACAAAACTAGGCATCAAATATGTATTATATTCACTTGAGTCCAAAAAAAATTACCCAATTTTAAATATACACGTGCTGATGGTTATTATATTGAAATAATAGATGAAAAAAAGAAGAATATCTTTATATTATTTCATGTATTTTAGGCCAGAAGCTTGTACTTGAAAAATTACATGCTTTCTCTTTTGGAATTTATTATACAATCTGAAATCTATTAAAAAAACGTTGTGATACATTAGATGTGTTCCGACCTAAAAATATTTATTATTTGGCATGATCAACTTAGATATTTGGATCAATAATGATGCGATAAATTATTGAAAATTCACATGAGCATCCTTTAAAGAACTTAACAATTCTTTTACCAAGTGAAAATCCATGCGCTCCATATTCTCAAAGTAAATTAATGACCAAACCATCTCCATCAAAGGTTTTTATAGAATCACCATCTTTTCTTAGGAGAATTCAATGAGATCTATTAAGGACCTATTCATCCGCCATGCAAACCTTTTAGATATTTTATGGCATTGATTGATGCATCAAGTAAATGGTCACATATTTGTTTAGTTTTAGTTGAAATGTTGCATTTGCTAGATTAATATCACATATTATATTAGACTACAGACGCAATTTCCTGATTATCCAATTAAGATAATTTGACTGGACAATGCTCGTGAGTTTACTTCTCAAGAATTTAATAATTTTTGCATTTCTATTGGAATTGATGTTGAACATTCAGTTGCTCATGTATATACTCAAAATGGTCCAGCAGAATCAATTATAAAACTACTTCAATTAATTGCTAGACCATTACTTATGAAACCATAATTACCTACATCTATTTGTGGACATGTTATATTACATGTTACATCATTGGTTAGAATTAGACCAGGTGCATACCATAAATATTCTCTTTTGCAACTTGATTTTGGTATACCACTAAATATATTTCATCTATGAACTTTTAGTTGTGTAGTATTTGTGCCTATAACACCTTTATAAATGACTAAAATGAGTCCACAACGTAGAATGAGAATTTATGTTGGTTTTAATTCTCCATCTATTATTAGATTCCTTAAATATTTTAACTGATGATGTTTTTTAGGCACGTTTTAAAGACTATCATATTGATGAGAACATTTTCCCATCATTATTAGATTCCTTAAATATTTTAACTGATGATGTTTTTAAGGCACGTTTTAAAGACTACCATATTGATGAGAACATTTTCCCATCATTAGGTGAAGAAATATTAATTCCTAAAGCACGATAAGAAATTACTTGAAATAACCCGAAGTTATCTTATTTTGATTCAAGAACAAATCAATGTGAGCTTAAAGTTCAAAAGATAATTCATTTACAAAATATTACAAATCAATTGTCACACGTTTTCACCAATAGTAAAAAAATGGTTATATCCCATATTCCAGTTATAAATGCTCCATCCATAATTGCAATCCTTGAAGGATAAAAAGACAACATAGCAATAAATGAATCCATACCATGCCTGAAGCGCGGAAAACCTGTTAGTGCTAAGGACAAAATCCTAGAAAAAAAAAATTACAACAAATAAATAATGGTACTCTTGAAAAGTCTTTATCCATAAAACCAATGACAAATATTGTGTCCAAATCATCTTCTAATATTGATCATCTTAAAGAGAAACCTCCTAAAGAGGTATCTCCTGAAAAGATCCAGGTACCTGAAAATAATGAGATCTTCTTAAACTATGTTCATACAATAAAGATTTTAGATCAAAATAAAATTGTCATAAATGATGTATTTGTATTTAAGGTTGCTTTTGGCATCACTAAAATTGATGATGAAATTGAGCCATAAACTATAAAAAATATTAATATATAAATGATTGATCAATGTGGAAAGAAGTAATCCAAATGGAGCTAAACTCACTTGCATAACGTGAAGTATTTGAACATATAGTTCATACACCTAAAGGTGTTATGCCTATTGGATATAAGTGGATTTTTGTTAGAAAACAAAATGAGAACAATGAAATTGTACGATTCAAGGCATGACTTGTTGCATTTTTGTTGATTTTTCACAAAGACCTGACATTGATTATGAAAAAACATATTCTCTAGTTGTGGATGCAATCACTTTTAGATTTTTGATTGATTTAGTAGTCTTAGAACTCTAGATATGTGTTTAATTGATGTAGTTATAGCACGTCTATATGAATCATTAGAGAAAGATATCCATATGAAAATCCTTGAAGGATTTAAAATGCCCGAAGCCTTTTATGATAAACCTATAAGTGTCTGTTCCATTAAACTATAAAAAATTTATATGGACTGAAGCAATTTGGTCGGATATGGTATAATCATTTTAAATAATATCTCCTAGAAAAAAGGTTCGAGAATAATGATATTTTCCCATTCATTTTTATTAAGAAAACCATGTCCAAATTTGTTATTGTTGCAATATATGTCAATGATTTAAATCTTATTGGTACTCTTTAAGAGCTCACAAAAACTGCAACCTATTTGAAAGATGAATTTGACATGAAAGATCTCGAAAAGACAAAAAAATTCTTGGTTTACAGATTGAACATCTCTCAATTGGAATATTTGTCCATCAATCGACATATACAGAAAAGGCCCTTAAACATTTTCACATGGACAATGATCATCCTTTGAGTACACCTATGGTTGTTTAATCCCTTGATACGAAGAAAGATCCTTTTCGACTGCTAGAAAAGGATGGATGAATTCTTGGTCTAGAAGTACCATATCTTAGTGCTATTGGTGCACTTATGTATCTTGCAAATTATACAAGATCAAATATAGCTTTTGCAATTAATTTATTGGCAAGAAATAGTTCCAATCCCATTAAAAGACATGTAATGTGGTCAAATATATACTTAGCTATCTCTACGAAACAACCAAAATGAGGTTGTTTTATAGTGGATTAAATTCACAATTGATTGGATATGTAGATGCATGTTATCATTTTAATTCCTATAAAAGAAATAACATAAACAAGTTATCTATTTACTTATGAAGGTACTATAATTTCTTGAAGATATGTCAAACAAATATTAATGGCTTCTTCATCAAATCAGTTATAAATTATTACAATCCACAATGCAAGTCGAGAATGTATATGGTTAAAGTCAATTATCTAGCACATAAAAACAAAATATGGATTGTCAACCATTAATGATAGTTTTATAATATTATTTGAATATAATGTTGTTTACATCACTCAGCTTAGAGGAGGCTACATTAAAGGAGACAAAATAAAGCATATCTCACCAAAGTTCTTTTATATTCATGAGCTTCAATAAAAAAAAAATTGATATCAAGCAAATCATGTCAAATGATAATTTAGCAGAAAATAACCTTAATATTTAAGAAACTTGTCCAAAATATTAGAATGCGTTATTTTAAAGATTTATCATAAAACATGTACTTTTGAGGTGAAGTCAATGTAAACTGTACTCCTTTTCCTTTGCTTAGGTTTTTTTCCCATTAAATTTTACTTTGCAAGGTTTTAATGAGGCAATTTGGCATTTTTTTGAATCTTGAAGTATTTATATAAAACCTTTTGATGAATTCTGAAGTATTCAAAAATAACAAAAATATTGTCCTATTTTTCCTTCACTTATGTTTTCTCCCTTTGGGTTTTCCTTTGCAAAGTTTTAATGAGACACATTTTTAGTACATGGTCATTTAAGGGGAATTGTTATAAAATTTGTAATTATATATATTGAATACCCATTAGAGATAATTGGACTTCCATGACTCTTGAGTTTAGTCTCTTGGATTTTCATGATATTTGAATTTTCTAGCGTCTTTTAATATTCTCATTTTCTTCTTTTATAAATAGACTACTCGTTTTGTATTCTAATAATTTTGAAAGAATTTATATAAGAAAAGGCATGAAATTCTCTTTTAAGATTTACTAGACCTATGACCTATGCTACAGTGCGAGCCTATCATTTTTTTTTTAATGCACAACATAAATGTTTAAGCAATGGTAATATTTGTAAAGAAATAAGAAAAATCCGATGGATCCAATAAAATTGAGCAATGTAATGGTCTGATTTAAACCATAGATAACGATAACAGATGAACCATACAACATTTTTTTGGTAACAATTAATTAAAACAAATAAGCTGTCAATATTATACATGAAATAAAAAGAAATAAAGGATTGATGGAGACTCACCGTCATTCCACCATGGATAATGCCCAATGCCAGAAGACCTTGTTGAGACGGTCCAAACCCCATTGTAAAGGAGTGCATGACGACATTAAAAGAAGTCACATGGATTGCTAGAGTAACACTGTAAAAAAGAAAACAAAAAAAAGGAGTGATAATTCACCTATATTCAACCAATCAATTTTATTTAACTCAAGACTAAAACTTATCTATAAAAATAAACTTAATAAAAACCAATAATTAAAAATACCCAAGAGAACCCAATCAAATTAAAAAACAAAGGACACAAAAAGTTGGAAAAAATAGAGCCTAATCTCCAATTAAATAAATACTAAAGGATAAAAAAAATTAGCTTAAAAAATATCAAACAAAACAAATAAATCTCGAGTGAACCCCCTAAAGTTGAGTTAATTTTCAAAACTTGTAACTCATAAAATCCTAAACACGGACTTAACCAAGAAGATAAAATCCAAACAAATTAAAAGTTAAAGGATGAAATCGAGTAAAATAACAATTTTAAAAACTTTGCAAAGAAAAAAAACAATAAAAATAATGAGGATGAAATCTAATATGGAAAAAAAATAATGAAGGGTGAAATCAGGAAAAAAATTCAAATAAAAAAATAATCTCAGATTTTATAAATAACAATTAACAAATAGAGACGAAATATGATAAAGCAAGAACTTGAATAAAGATGAAATTAAAATAAAATTTTATTTTATAAATTATTGAAAATAAAGCAAATAATAACAAAATAACATGGATTAAATAAAAAAGAAAGAGAGGTTTAGCCCTTGTTTCGAACGTTTGGTATTACGTTTCAAATAGAGGTTGGATAAAATTTGATTTTTTTTAAAATTAATTTTTTTATGTTTTTGGATCATTCTGATTTACTGATATCAAAAATAATTTTTTAAAAATAAAAAAATATTATTTTGATGCATTTTCAAGTGAAAAACATTTTCAAAAGCAACAGTTATCACACTCCCATACACCCTCTTAATAGTTGATATGAAAAATTATATGGCAAACGCAAAGACCAAAAAAGAGAAAGGAAAGAAAGGAGAAGAAAAGAGGAATGATAGTCGATGACAAACCAACAAACTTATTTATGCAAACATTGCTTTTTTCATGGAAAACATGCCGGGATGCATTTTGGCCCCTTGAATTAGTCTTATTCACTGTCTTAAGATGGCAGAGCGATTGACAAAGAGGAATGGTAGTCGATGACAAACTAACAAATTTATTTATGCAAACATTGCTTTTTCATGGAAAACATGCCGGGATGCATTTTGGCTCCTTGAATTAGTCGTATTCTCTTAAGATGGCAGAGCGATTGACGGCCCCACATCATGCACTAGCATATTTTTTTATTTATTAAAATACTTAAATGACCCCACCTCAACTTATTAATTAAAAAAAAAAGCAATAAAATGACAAAAATACTATTTAATCCGGGGGCTAAATTATTTGACATTAAAGATATCAAGGTCTTTTACTGTGCAAAAAAATTTAAAATTATGGAAAGCCTCTTTCATTGGTTATTTTTTCCATTCCAGGATAAATAAGTTATTTCACTATACATTTTTCTATGAAAATATAAAAGTAATCCCTAGTAGAAGCTAAATTTTTTTTTTAAGGGCAATGATGTAAATTTATTGAACAATTTAAACATAAAATATCCATCTTGCCCTAATTAATTTTAGAACAACAAAATTATCTCAGTACAGGTTTTTTTAAGACCAAGAAAAAGAAAATTCTATTACTGTTTACAGTTGTGTCTAAGTGAATTATGTTTGGATAAACAATGTTTTCTCTCTCTCTTTTTTTTTATATATAATTCTAATATCTATGTTTCTATTTATTTATTTTTTTACATAAATGACATAAATAATTCTTAACAATCTAGAGGGCCCATTAAAATTTTCCATCACATCCCAGTCCAGAACCCTAAGGCCATAGACCGAATGCAAAACCATAAAATACGCCCGTCCCTACTCCTTGTCAACTTCAATTTCTCTAAACCCAAAATAAAAAAATCTCTCCTTCACAGTCACTCCACGAGCTACCAAAACCAAACCCCAATCCTCCCCACGTCCCCCCCTTAGATTCCATCCTTCCTCACTGGGCTAATCGGTACGGTTATCTCTTCCTTTAATCAATATCTTGCTTAACATCTTCACATTCGAATCTTATTAGGCCTCAGGGTTTATGGTTTCATTAGCAGCACCGTTTTTTTTGTTTATTTCATTTTAACAATTTTGATTGGTGTTCGTCGTTTGTTTGGCAGTTTACTATACTTTATGCTTCCTATAAAGCGACCTGTTGAAGCAGTGCTGGTTGAAG
>Ga0325410_1004971_pt1 | contig 14779 bp, 10 predicted proteins | sample PopdelMetagenome_16_FD_206182 | JGI IMG/M metagenome (GOLD analysis project Ga0325410, IMG submission 206182) | Populus deltoides microbial communities from Bellville, Georgia, United States - Xylem-PdIQD-R3 | ecosystem: Host-associated > Plants > Phyllosphere > Stem > Wood/Secondary xylem... | reverse complement strand
TTAATTCTGATTTTATAACAGGTAATTATTTCTTTATCAGTTTTGGTTCTAAAATCTACTATAAGAAAAAGAGGTGAAGGAAGATTTCTTTCCTTTGTTTTTCATATTTTTTAGACTTTTCCTAACCTTATATTTGAAGTGTTTTCTCTCTTCTTTTTTTTTTTTTTTTTAAAAAAACTTTGTTTAAGCTTTGGTTTCTCTTATAAATTTAAAGCTTAGATTCATCTTTGTTGAGGAAAGATATTTGAGTTACATAACCTTAGGTTTGTAGATCTTATTCACCCTCTTCGAAGAATCTACTCTTCCCGGAGTTGCGCCTGCCCTCTGCTCCACCCTAGGAACCACGTCTTACTTCTTTGTGAGTCTCTCGCTTTTAGTCCTAAGAGTCTAGGTAGCACTCCACCTTTAACCATGGGGGCAACCCATTAAAGGTTGATCCATATCTATCTTCATACTCTGAGTATTATTTCTTTATCAGTTTTGATTCTAAAATCCACTATAAGAAAAAGAGGTGAAGGAAGATTTCTTTCCTTTTTTTTCATAATTTTTAGACTTTTCCTAACCTTATATTTGAAGTGTTTTCTCTCTTCTTTTTTTTTTTTTTTAAAAAAAAAACTATGTTTAAGCTTTGGTTTCTCTTATAAATTTAAAGCTTAGATTCATCTTTGTTGAGGAGAGATATTTGAGTTACATAACCTTAGGTTTGTAGATCTTATTCACCCTCTTCGAAGAATCTACTCATTCCAGAGTTGCGCTTGCCCTCTGTTCCACCCTAGGAACCACGCCTTACTTCTTTGTGAGTCTCTCGCTTTTAGTCCTAAGAGTCTAGGTAGCTCTCCACCTTTAACCATGGGGGCAACCCATTAAAGGTTGATCCATATCTATCTTCATACTCTGAGTATTGCAATGTCATTACTGAGCTCACTACTTTAACAAGAGTCAACTTGTTCCCGAAACCTGTGCATGCCCTCTGCTCCTACATAGCAGTCTCATCTTAACACTCCATAAGTCATCCACTTATTTTCCAAGGCAAATGTCTTCTAGCTCATTGATCTTTAGCATTGGGGCAATATCAATAAAAGTCAATCCTGCATTTGTCTTCATACTCATTATAACCACTTTATTGGCTATCCATACACTTGTCCACTCATATCTAGTCATCATATTGGCTCTGAGGTGTTCTGTAATTGGGCTCATATCATGGCCCTCACACCTTCCGAGGTGTTTTCGCCTGTCATCATGAGACGGTTTGATCTTGGACTCATATCATGGCTCTCACAACTTCTTTCCGAGGTGTCTCCGCCTATCGTTATGGGACGGTCTGATCTTGGGCTCATATCATGGCCCTCACATCTTCTGTAAGAGGTGTCTCCGCTTGTCATCATGACGGTCTCATCCTCCTTCATCGGGGATGGCTCCAGTGGCTCTAAGATTCTCTACCACCATATGGATTATGGGAGAGATTACTGCCACTAAACACATAGAAAGAGAGAGTTGCGGTATATTTATCGCAATCTTTCATCTTATTTTCTATATTTAGAGCTTCTATGCCTTTCTGCTTGATTACTCCACCTACACCAACTATCTTTTGGTGTCTTCGCCTTTCATAGGCGGTCGCCTTTTATCACAGGCGTTTGCACCCCCTCAATTAGGTGCCTCTGCAACAGCTCATCTTTCCATCCTTGCATGCATTGGAAATGTCTTTGCCTATTGTCTTCATCAAGAGCACAAGAGACTTCCTGCTGTACAACTTTTCACATAGTCTCTGCTCTGAGCTTCATCTAGGAACCCTTCTTCTCCTTGCACCTATCGTCTCATTACAGTATCTAGTTGGATCTTACGGGTACTCCTGCACAATCTCTGTGTGCCTACGTGCAATTTCTGTTCTATAGATTTTTCCCTATTCCTTGCTTTTATTTTTTACAGCAGCTCATCCTGTCACAACACCTATCCAAGTCAAAATAAGGTGCTAATCTTTATCCCTTTGCTGTATTTCTCTTCCATTATTAGGGTCTTCATCAATTCTCCCTTCGAGAAATCACAGTCATCGAATCTAACCCTTTTGAAGAAATCACGACTCCATCAGATCCTTGAACATACGAAATCCAACTGTTCATTTGTGTCGTCATCTTGCTAGTCTTCAATAGTTTCATTACAAATTGTTACATATGTCGCACCCGACATTGCGACGGCCTTAAAAATTAGTATTTGAAAAAGAATGGATTTCTAGCATCCTATTCTTTGATGGAGAATGGTCTTATTTAAGGAGTCGCCACCTAGTATTATGGTCACTAGGAACCCTAACTGGTCAACAAAGATTTTACGGTACGAGATTAGTTACGTAAAAAGGAAGATATTATCACCCCTTAAACTTCCTGCCTGATATAGGCTGCATTGTTGATTTTTTTCATAGATTGCTAACATTTTATTGGTTTATACTATGATGGTTTGCGTATAATATTCTTGACTCTGGCGCCAGTGAATATTCAACTATGGATACTTCCAACTCCGGCGTTGGTAAATATTACGTAGCTATAAATAAATTTAAATCAATATTTTTTATTCTTGACTCTGGAATAAGTGAATAAACAAAATAAATTTATTTTTACGCGTACACAAATTTTTTATTTTTATGTAGCTAGATAAAATTTAAATACAATAAAATAAAATAAATTTACATCAGTATTTTTATTCCTGACTCTATTGTCAGTGAATAAACCACACATTTTTTATGTAGCTAAATAAAAGTAAAATATAACAAAATAAAATAAATTTACATTAGTATTTTTATTCCTAACTCTGGCGTCAGTGAATAAACCAATAAATTTATTTTATTTATTTATTAATTTTTTGCATGCACATTTTTTTAATTTTAAATGCAATGAAATAAATTTAAAAAGCAATAAATTCATATTTATATATTTTTTAATTTATACAAACACAATTTCTATTATTTTTTATATTTTTTATTTATATTTTTGGGCTGGGCCAGCTCAGACCACATAGGCTGGGCTAGACGCAGCCAGCCCGACCCGGTCATTGGCTCAAGCCAGTGACCCAGTTGGGCAAAATTCAAAGAAAGCACGCGTGAAGTGATTTCATGCCGTGAAGTGATTTCACGCGTGCATAAACAGTGCGAAGGTAATTAAATTACCTTCGCATAGTGTTCTTGCAACATTAAATTCAAAGAAAGCAAAACGGGTTTGAAGAAGAGGCGTACCTGCTTTTGAAGATAGTGAAGATGTTTGCAGCGCGGTGGTGCCTCTCGTCTGCCTATGACCTTTCCTTCTGCTTCTTTTTGCTTTTGTGCCCGTATACTTTATTCTTTCAGCTGTTCCTGAGATGATGATGAAGGTGCCGACTTTCTGTTATTGTTTTGGGTGTTTTCTTCTTCTTTTTTTTGTGCAGGAATGTCTGCAGAGATGAAGGCAATAGCGGAGACAATTCTCTGTGTATGCTAGATTCATTTCCTCTCCTTCTCTCTATGTATTATTTCTTTGCTCTGGGTTTTTGATTTGTTTTTGCTCTGGTTCTGCCTCTGTTTTTTGCTCTCATTTTCGGTCCCTTCTCCCCTGTTTTGCTCTCCCTTTTATAGAGATTGAGCCGCTTGCCTACCAAACAGTCCTGCAAAGGCAGGACTGGTATTCAATCCACGAACGAGATCGTCGGCAAGAGACGTGCTCCATGATTGGATCGGATTTGTTGCAGATTTTCAGCTCCCTTGTTGAATCGGGATGAAGAAAACAAACACGACTGTTCCACCCAGCAACGGTGCCGTTTCAGTAGAAATTGATATTTTCATTTTGACCCCTGATCTTTGGAAATTTAACAATTGGATCTCTTGTAATTAAAAATTTCTTTTAATTTTGCCATTGGATTAATTTCAACTAAATCCCTAAATTATAACACTGTTTACAAAATAATCCTTAATTTCCGGATTGTTCAATTTGGTCCTTAATTAAATCTTCAACTTTTAATTCTTTTAAAATTATCCCTGGAAAAATCAGTTAAAATTCCTAAAGTAAACCCGCAATTTCACTATGGTCCTTAGTCTTTTAATCTCCTAAAATTTTGCTTCTAATCAGCCCACAACTCTGGTATTTCTTTAATCAAACCCTTGATTTCTTTAATTAATTAAATCAAAACTTAACTAAGTCTTCAAACTTATCAATTCTTTAATTAAGCGCCTGATTTTTTTAATTAAACTAATCCAAATTTTTAATTAAAGTCTCCAACTTATTAATTCTTCAATTATTGACCAACTGACTCTCAAATTTAATAATTCCATCCTTAAACTTCAAATTTTGTGTTGTCTTAACCCCATTCTCAAATATATTTTTATCTATTCATTTTTTATCATTATTTCAATAAAATATTTAACAGTTTTACCGACATAATTTTTCCGTCGGTGTAAGACACATATTCCGTCAGTAATTAATTTACCGACGGAATCACCAACGGAAATGCTCCGTCGGTGAATCTTTCATCGGTAATTTTTTGTCCGTTGGTAAATCCGTTGGTAATAAAAAAATAAATTTATCCGCTTCATTTCATCGGTATATCCCTTGGTAATAATATTTTTTTATTACCAACGGAATTACCGATGGAATTTCCGTCGGTAATGATTTAAAAACATTTTTAAAAAAATTATTTTATAAAATTATAAAATAATTAAATTAACATAAATTAACACTATATAATATATACTCAAAATGCTTGGAAAAAAGAATAAGAAAATCAACTCAAAAAAATTTGCAACAAATAAATAAAACAAAAAAATAAATTCAACTAAAAAAATTCATATGAAAAAAATGAAGTTGCAATTGCTAAAAATTTAAAAATTCTATAAATAAATCTACTAAAAATTGATCTCATATGAAAAAAAATCTCACAACAACATTTATACAATTATTAAGAACAAAAACAATTAAAAATAAAATAAAAAACAAATATAGTGAAAAATATCATGAAAAAATAAGAAAAAAGAAAAATCTTACCTTAATGTAGTTGCAAGTGAAGCTAAGGAGAGAAAAAAATTTTCGTTAAGCATATTAATTAAAACAAATCTAAGAGGATAAAAGAAGAAAGAATAAGAAGACATATCCAAGCATGGAGGAAAAGAGAAGGAGATGAGGAGAGAAAAGAAGAGAAAGAAATAGATAAGAAATGATGTTTTTTACATATAATGAAGAAGAAGAAGAAAAAGAAGAAGTAGAAGAACAAGAAGAATAATAATAATAATAAGAAATGTGTCTGTCTCTTGTGAAATAAGGGAATTCAGGCTTTTTATTGGGGCGCGTTATCGACGGATAATTGAATATTAATATTTTTTAATTATTCCATCGGTAATATTTAATTTAAATTTTTAATTTCATAAAAAGTTTATAGAAACAGCCAAAAAATTATCGACAATTTTTCAATCCGTCGGTGATTCCGTCTGTAATATTTAAATGAAAATTTTAAATTAATTGAATTTTTTCAGAAAACCGCCAAATAACACCGACGACTTTTCAATCCATCGATGACTTTGTCCGTAAAGAACAACAATTAACAGTGCAATTGGAAAGTGAACAGTTTTGAAGCTCTCTGGAAAATACCGACGGACAATTCTGTCGGTGATTCCCTTTGTAATTGAGATGATGAACATTGTTCACATTTTTACCAACAAATTTACCGACAGAATAAATTCTGTCGGTAATTTCGTTGGTAAAAATGACACGTCATCATTTTATTTTTGCTTTGTTTTAATTTTTTTCCCACGGTAATTCCCTCGGTATATACTTAAGGAATATTTCAATCGGTAAAATCCCTCGGTAATGTACCGACGGAAATATTCCCTCGGTATTTTCATTTGTATTTATCAATTTTCTGGTAGTGTTTATTCAAAAATTGGGTTATGATAACATATACGAAAATAGTACTGTATGGATGATCCTTCAACTAAACAAGTTATCAGTAAAGATTTGGAAGTGTCATACCGGTCCCACTTAAAACCCAATCTCCTAGAGAGAACTTCTTAGAACGTATCTATCCACCGCACTACCTTTTCGTATATACAAACATTTGCTAGCTTTGTTGTGGCTTTCCTTTACAGGTGATCTGGGGTATCCTGGTTTTATACATGATTTCTCAACATTTGGCGAGACTACCAGTACTTAGATTCGTCAAGATTGGTTTTCATCACTTTCTACTCTCCACCTCAAATCGTTCATATGATCGGGTGTCCAGAGTATCCTAATTTTTCCTTTTTTTAAGGAAATTAACATTCCCCTACTTAACAGTTCAACACACGTAATTGGGTAAACATGTGTAACTTCTTCATCTCCATCGACCACTATAATGACCTTCAGATGCCTCCTGATCGGGCAATTTCTCTTAATAATTCACCATCATTACTTTCGGTCTCAATCTCAATGATCAGACCATACCATTGCATCTGAAATGATCAAATTAGCTGGAAACAAGTTTGAAATCTTCCAAATCGCATTTCAGACAGCTAAGATTTGATCAAAACAATTCTGGCCTAATGAATGACCCATATTCAATCACAAATCTGGTTGCACCTAGGATCAGCTACACTAGATCCTATCCCTCGGCTCATGGCTTGACTCAAACTCTGCTCGACTCAAATCAACTCAGCTTGACCCGCTGCTGATTACGTGGCAGGTGGGCCCCACTGTGCTGACGTGTCAAATGACTGGTCGCTGACATGGCATGCCAACTGTGCATGATGTCGCAATGATTATGTCATGATGACGTCATCCTTATCCGAGTTAGTCATGTAGGTCAGGTCGTTTGGTATTCGGGTAGGGTCAGCCCATCTGGGCGAAGAAGACATGTGGGGTGCGTCTGCTCGCGTTGGCAGACTCTTCGCTGGCGAGTGCGGCCGTTTTCGACGTTCAAATTTTATGTCGTTTTTACCAGTGTGCTCGTCTCTTCCTTCTTTTCACAATGCTATATTCAAAACACTATTGTGAGAACTTTCATTTTTGAGCAAAAATCAAACACCACTTTAAACCACGTGCTTTGATACCAATTATAGGGAATTGTGACTGGTGATGTTCTGATAGTTGCTCATTGAAGGCTAAGCACATTGACACAATATTTAACGTGGTTCGGCCAATTGCCTACATAAACGGGAGAGTTCCATATTATTAGAGATAGAGAAAGGATACAATACAAATACATGTAGGAGAAGGATCACATCTACTCTACTTTACTGTCATCTCTCATTGCTGCACTTGCAGCTGCTGCCATTGCAGCCCTTCTCTCTTTCTCTCTTGTTCTCTTTTCTCTCTCACACTCACTCCCTTTGCTCTCCAAATAATGTCTCTATTTATAGGCAACAATGGCAAGACAAGATCCATAAAACATGATACCAATTATGCCACAACATGTGCTTCCACTTTGTACTAAGTGGGTGATGAGTTGTCCCACTTGTACAAAGTGAAAGTGGGGTATTTGCCACAATAATAGCAATATCCTAACATTTTTTTGCATGCTTAAAGTTTTAAACATGATGAATTAAATATTATATGCTCACTCATCGAATCTAGTAATTTTTGGAGAACACCTTTCTTCTCTTTGTTTTTTTGAATTTTGGGTTACATAATAAGGAATGTCTTTCTTGTTATACAAGAACTAAATAAATTGAAAGTATTGAAACTCAAATTTATTTTACGTAATAAATTTATCAGATTATGAAGCTAGTCTACATCCATTTATATATGTAACTTTCTCAGTTGACCAATTGGCGAATTTCAAATTGACAAATTGAGCCAAGTGATTCTTTTTCTTCAAATTTATTCTTTGCTCAATCCGCGGCGAAAAACTACAATCCCAAATTCAAAATCTTCAAGGACTCGATCAGTTATTTTCCTATAAGTGGGATGGTTAATAAGCTTCCAAACAAGCTACGTCGGGGAAGAAAAACAAATCTTACAAGAAGACATGACCAAGACCAAGAGTTGAAAAGTGTGCTCCGTGCCCCTTCCCCTCTCCCTCTCCTTCCTGAAACCTCTACCAAATCCTTCCTCATCAGATTCAATCCTCACCGGTCCACTAAAAACAACCTCAACCCTCGTCCATTTATCCTTATTTATATCTACTTTGGGAGGTTCCCTCCCCACTGGAGGGCTGAAAATTTCAAAAAAAATATTCTTTCTTGGCTTGGTTAAGTATGGGACGTTGATGTACCCAACAAACTTAATCGTTTACAATAGAGATTTGGCTTTGTCCGTTTTAAAGCGAAAACAATGGAGAACAGCTACTCAAGGATCTCAATATGTTATGGATTGGCACATACAAAATAAGAGCAAACTTTGCTCGTTTCATCAAGAGAGAAGATTAGAGAAGTGGCAAGAAGATCTCAACAACAAAGAATCTTGGAGGAACTAGAAAGCACCTTCCCTACTTAGATTCTTTCAGCGACCACAGGTCCTTCGTGGAGGTGATTAGAAGGGGAAGAGACAAGAAACAATCGGTTTTGGGTGATGATAAGTCTTCTCCTGCATATAACGACTTCAATCAAAACCTGACGTTTGATGTGGTTGAGGGAAATATGGAGTGGTCATCTCGTAGTGCAGTTGCATATGCTAGATCACCTGAGACTATCCCGAATGTTCATGAGTATTTCTCCATGGAAGGAGTCTCCTGTTGTCTTCCAAGACCCATGGGAGGTAATGTTGTTTTGCTCACCTTTGATAGTTGTGGTCTTTTGCATGGTATGATAGATGAAAGGTGTGAATGGCTTTCTTAGTGGTTTGATGTGGTGAAACCATGGGAACCTGACCTTATTGCCACTGAACGTTTTCTTTTGTTTCGTGTTGAGGGTGTTCCTCTTCATGTTTGGGACAGATTTTTTTCCAATTTATCAGCTCTTTATCTTGTAGATAAATTACGATATACCATTCAACATTCAAGAAGCTTAAGTTTGATGCTGGTAGAATTCTAATTGTTACTGCCCTGAGGGATTACATTGCTAGAACTACTCATGTTGAAATTAAATGCTCAGCCTTCTCCATCAAAGTCACGGAAGAACCGTGCTTAGAAGTTAATCCCAGCTGTGTTGATAAAAGGAAAGTTGTTGAGACATGGGTTGGAAAATCGAACCCTTCCACTCTTGGAAGAAAAACTAGTATGGAAAACAATGCAATAAGCAAAACTAAATAACATGAAGAAGATATTTGAGACAATCTTATTAAGTGTATTTTCTCTTGTGTATTCCTCTTAACACCTATTAATTATATTTTTGATTACAAACTTATTTATAAGTCTCAAGTCCTAGAGAAATAAAGAATTAAACTACTAATTAAAGAAAAACCTAATCTGAACAGGAAACATATTCTGCCGATTTAACCAGTCGACCGTTTCTGAATGATCGACCAGTTCCCAACTGGTAAACTGTTTTTTCTATTTTTCAGAAAAATCAAAATCTGATTTACTTTTAACATCTTTTTTAAACTTAATTTCTTTATAACTTACAACATATCTCTCATCTTGGCAAAAAATCATTTTCGAATGGCTTTGTGAAAATATCTGCAATTTGATATTGAGTCTTTACATGCTTGACTTCAACTTTCTTGTTTATAATACAATCTTGTAGTTAATGAAATCTTGTGTCAATGCGTTTTTTTTTTTCATTTCATGCTTCTTATGGAGTCATGCCATTCAAACCTTTTGTAGGACACCTATTTGACAAGCAAACAACACAATCTACAGCTTCAGCCCAAAACTCTTTTAACATCTTCTTGGTTTTGAGCATGCTTCTTACCATGTTAAGATTGCTCATGTTCTTTCTTTTCACTATGCCATTTTGTTATAGTGATCTAGGAACTATTAGGAGTCTCTTTATACCACGATCTTCATAAAAAAATCATTAAACTCATTAGAACTAAATTCACCCCCTATATATCTCAAGTAATTTTACATAATAACCTTTTTTTTCTTCAACTAATGTCTTAAACTTTTTATAACAATTAAATATATTAGATTTTTATTTTAAAAAGTATACTTATGTTCTTCTACTATAGTCATCAATACAAAGTAGAAAATATAGATTTTTACCGAATGAGCATGGTTGAATAAGACCACATATATTTGCATGTATCTTTTGTAGGGTTGACTTCCTCTAGATGTAGATTCCTTTGAAAAACTTTTGTGGAATTTTTTGCCCACTAAACATCTTTCACATAACTAATTTGGATGTATAATGAATGATAGACCCTTTGACATTTCATTTTGTGCCATCATCTTCAAGCTATAAAAATTTATATGCCCAAGTCTGATATTCCAAAGCCAAGAATCATATTTCACACATGCCTTTAAACATTTAGGCACATCTGTATCTATGTCTATATATAAAAAAATATTTTATTCTTTGTCATGGTTACATTTGCAATTATAGTTCCATAAATATCAAGTAATGTTAAAGTATGATCTTTCATCTTAATCTCTTAATCATTCTCCAACAATTGTCTCAAAGTCAATATATTGTTTTTTACAGTTAGGATATAGTAAACATCACCAATAAATTGATGACTGTCTTTTTTTAATCTAATGAGAATTGTACCTTTGCTTTTGATGGAAACCTTTGAATGATCCGCGAAGATGACATTACCTTTAATTGATTCATCAAGCTCTATACACATGTCATTATCTTCATAAATGTGATTTTTGACACCATTGTCTAGATAACACATGTTTTCTTCAGCTTGCATTTGATTATCATGACTGGTAATATGGTGGATTCTTTCTCCTCTTCTATAATAAAATTAACATTCTCTTCAAAATTTCTGGTTGGATTTCAACAATCCTTGGCTAATCAATACTAGTTATGGTGAATTGGGGCATCTAGCAAATAAGTATAACGGCAAACCAGAAAGTCATATGGAAAAGAATAAGTTGATGGAGGAGCCTATTTATGGCATGGTTGATCCAGTTTATGATGATTCTAATAGCAGTGAAGAGATTTTGAATGGAAATGACGATACTACGCTGGTTGTCTAAAAGATCATGCTGTCACCCAAAGGTGATTCAGGACAAAATTGGTTGTAATCTAGAATCTTCCAAACAACTTGTACTATTAATGATAAGTTATGCAATTTAATAATCGATGGTGGTCGCTGTTAACAATACACATTCTGATGACATGAATCATGGTGTGGGTAGATGAAGTGATAAGGTGACTCAAGATTATGGGAGAAACAAATTCTCACACCCTACTGTAAGCAACATGGCCTATATTAGTGGAGAAATGTTAGGAGAGAAAAAGGTTCAAAAAGCAACAAACTCTAAGCCAACATGGTAGTCTAAATTGATACGAATACAATAGTTACATGAGTGATTGCATATTAATCAGAATCTGCCTTCAAAGAATATACAAAATCATAATTCTAGCCTTAATACACAATGTGCAGATCATTCATTAACATAAAGATGAGATTTGCCTTGCGTATACATAGAAAACTAGTGAATATATGTCTATAAATATGCAATCTTTTATTGTACTGCTAGAGTGTGTTTGCTCACGTTAATTAAAAAAAAATACGTGTTTTTTCTCTTCAAAAAACAGTCTCCACAACTATAGTTTTTCTTCTATAGCTGCGATAATGTAGTGTCAATCAAAGTGAAGGATAAGTTATAGCTTAAAATAAAAAAAATTACTCCAATACCCCTACAAACTGAAATGGTTGAATGAAGATAGAAGGTAATCATGGATAAATGCTCTTTTATTTTGTTTTTCACAAACAAAAAATATTTTAAAATTTTTTAGTGTAATGTGGTGATTACAAATATGTGTAATCATGGATAAATAGTGTTGAGTATGCCATGGCAATATGATAGAATGTTGTCCATGATAAAAGGTGTAATACTTATATCTTGGTATAAAAGGGAAATGTATAGTATTGGCTCCTAATTGGAGAAGGTAATTGTTGATAATAGTAAAAATAAGTTGTTTTTATCTACTGGAGAAGGAGAAGATAGAAAAGGCAAAGGGAGAGAAGAAGGAGGAGGTGGGCCGAACAATACCACTCAGTAGCCCAGTTACCCTAGCAAACCGAACTCCCACATTAAAGATAACACCTGAATCCATGTTGTCGACAAGCTCTTTGTTATAATCAATAATCTCCACAGATGAACCTAACCAGACCAGAAGGCAGTTGCCTTTCAAAATTGATGATATTCAAACCAGGTTCGATGCAGAGTTTGTACATGTTGCAGTACCCTTTTTTTTCAAGGAAAAAAATAAATGATTTGGTTTCTCGCAAAATAGAAATAGCTTGCCAACGATACAGAAAAAAAACCTATCTTACTGGTTTTAGCTTCCTTTTAGGCTTCAAATATCTAATGTTGCTCAGCTAGCTAGAACTAGCACTGATGGCGATCATGACCCGGAACAAGATGTGCCAGACATGAAGGGTGGTGAGACTCCAACAGCCGAAAAGAGGAGAATCTCATCATCCTCTTAGCCAGAGGTAATTGGTTCAGATTCAAATAGGATATTAAGTTGCTCCTGGTAATATTCGCTGTGCTTAGAACCATACTACTTTGATTGTGACGATTGTTTTCTGTCCAGCCTATAGCTTAGGAAATAGTTTGAAAACTGCTGAATGTAAGAGATGTGGCATAGCCATAGACAGCATTTTAAGTTACAGTTGATGAGAATATTACGACACCTAGGACATTGTCTAACATGATTTCTTTCTATAATAAGCGACATAGGCTGCCCGATTTTGGGAGAAAAAGATTTTCTACTCAATTTTTGCTCTCGCTGCTTTAGTTAGTTAGATCTGATAGAGGCCCCTGCTGACTATGGGAAAAAAAAAACATGCTTGAAGACTGTTCTATGCTTCTTTTTTTTAGCAAAAAATAAAACTAAAATATTCACAACAATATGATCAGTCGTGCATAATAATTTTCTATAGTTTATTTTATCCCAAGATAATAACTAAATACTATTTTAGATATTATAATATAAAGCTTATTTAACGGCCACTGTATTTTAATTGTGTATTTTGTTATATTATCATCCATAAGTAATAAGAGATTTATATCTTTCAATAGTATGAAAGTTATTAGTTTCTTCGCTTATTGCGTATACATCAAACAATCAATGTATTCCGTTGTCATTGTTGTGCCTAGAAGACTCTCCCAAAATTGCCTCAGCAGGAATAAGCTTTGGGAGAAAGTTTCCGCATTCACACTGCTTGAAGGCAGGCACGCATGTGCAGACTGCGCATCCTTTCTCACAAACATTGACGCAGTCGTTGTCATTTTGGCAACGTCCTGCCTTTCTTGCCTCAGTTGTGGACAACAAGCCTGCAATTAAATAAGACTCTTTTTGTTATTAAGATTATAAAGTTCTGGGATTTGTTATGTTATATAAATAATATATAAAGTTCAAGGATTTTTAATCTATCATAATATTGCTGCCTTTTGATCACATAAAATATATTATTTTAATGAATTTGACAGTGAATATTGAAGAGGTAAATATCGTCTTCTTTGATTGTGTTGATATTTGATTATAATTCTACAATTTTGGAAGAAAAATAGAAGAACATATATATATTAAAAGGACTTGGATAAATTACAGAACTAAAAAATTAAAAGCTTGAGTCTCAAAATATTAATTTTTTTTAAAAAATAATATTGAAGATCATCACCATTCTATCTTTCTAACAAAAAAAAAAAGAAAGAAAGAAAGAAAGGAGAAGAAGAAGATGAAGATACGAATCCGGAGATTGGTAACAATGCTATGAATTTACTCACGAGTGAGATGGTTAAACAAACTAAATTATGGGGAAAAAAGATCTTACAAGATGTCATGGCCAAGACGATGAACAGAGAGGTGAGCCGATATGACCTCATTGCAATATTATTATCTTTGAAAACTATGTTCTCTGAAGAAAATTGAAAAAAGAAAGAATTATATTGGTTTTTTGATACATTGTTAGATGCGACTACGTTTATATAGAGAACGCTACGTACTACTTAAGTAAATAATTTGTATATAGACATATAATTAAGACTTTACAAAATAATTATATATAAAAATAATAAATTAAAGACTTACTAAAAACATATCAAAATAATTAATCCTTGAAACATAAATCTATCATAAATGGAAAGCGCAGAAAAGAAAATTTAATTGCCGAAAAAATGCATGCACAACAAAAAAGGAATCATCATAAATATTTAAAATATAAGACTATCATAAAGGAAACTCACACAAATATGTAAAGTATTTAAATATTTCAATTCAAGGAATTCAAAGAATTAATTTAACATAATTATTAAAGAAAGATTGTGTGCGTGACAAAAAAACAATAACTACAAATAATGAAATTAATACATATAGGATATAGAAAAAATAAAATAAAAAACTATAAATAAGATTCAAATCATCAATAAGATTCAAAGAACCTAATTTAAAAAAAATAAATGAAAAACCATGCACAAAATCAATGCTAAAAATATGCTAAAAATATGTAGATATGCTAAAAATATGCTAAAAATATGTAGATATTATGCTAAAAAAATGTTAGATTTTCTAAAATAAAATTTAGAATAAAAAAAAAGGTAATTAAATCTTAATAGTAAGGGATCCTCTACCAACTAGGCTAAGTCTATAATAAAATGAGAAGTAAATCTACATATCAACTAGGCTCAATCTACAATCAGAAAAAAGAAGAAAGGGTAATTAAACCATAGAATAACCCAAACAAGATATCATAATGTTGCATATCCTTTTTATGTGAACTAATATTACAAGTTG
>Ga0325410_1004969_pt1 | contig 14781 bp, 9 predicted proteins | sample PopdelMetagenome_16_FD_206182 | JGI IMG/M metagenome (GOLD analysis project Ga0325410, IMG submission 206182) | Populus deltoides microbial communities from Bellville, Georgia, United States - Xylem-PdIQD-R3 | ecosystem: Host-associated > Plants > Phyllosphere > Stem > Wood/Secondary xylem... | reverse complement strand
AAATTTCTTACAACTTCTGAAAAGTGTTTTACACACAAAATAAAAAGAAAATACTTTTATAGAAACCAAGTCAAATTTTTCTTTGACTAAAAAGTATTTTCTATTGACCAACTTTTTTAATGATAAACAAATACAGGAAAATTTAAAAAGTGATTTCTTGAAAACCACTTTCCATGAAATAAATGAGCCCAAAAAATTATTTATGAAAAATAAGCGTCAAGTATATATATATATATATATATATATATATATATATATGTGGAAATGAATTGAATTAACAATTTTGATAATTTTACCCTTAATTTAGAAATTATTTTTGTTTCAAAAATAATTTCTTATTATTACAAGGATCCTATATTTATTTAAAATAACATAAAATATAGGTATTTTAAAGAAGATATAAATAAATTTTTCTCTTATTAAATATTTATTGAAAAAGAATTAAAAATATATTTGAATAAAATTGTATTTTGCTTTATATGATAGTAGAAGAGTTGCACAACAGTTTGTGCACGAGGAAGAGGAACAAAATGTTGCAGTGTATTAGTTTTTGAATAATATATATACTATTATAAAAAAAATCTAATAGGAATTAATAAAACACTATGAATTAAGACTTATTGCATTGTATATTGCTATAATAATGATAGTTTTGCCTTTTGTAATGTAAGCCAAGAAAGTACAAATTGAGATGCAAAATAATTTTTTTCACAAGGTTTATTTAGTATTATCATATTTACCAGGGTTAAATTGCTTATTTTACTTTTTTTAGCACAGTAAAATTTTTTTATTACCCTTAAAAAAAACATTACTCTATCGTTTAGGGACTTCTTAGTCTTTTTATTTTTTAAAATAAATAATTAATTAAATTACTTAAAAAAATAATATTAAACTTATTGTTAAGGGATTTTTTAATTTTTTTCATTATATTTTTTTCTGTAATTATTACATGGATTGAGGGTGATTTAATAATTTAATAAATATAAATATTATTAAAAAAAAGACGGTCAATTTAGTTTTTTTTGGTTGTATTACCATTTATTTTATTTAAATAGATTAAATAAAAAAACATAGAAAAAAAAACTAACATAAAAAAAATAACTAATAAAAAAAAATTCACCCTTCATTTGTGGACAATGGACAACTAGTACATGACCTAAATTTGACCATCTCATTTATTAAATCCCAAATGTGCAATCAGAATTTAAAATCAATAACAAGGCAATATTTTTCTTTTATCTATAGAAGGCTCATTGGACTTTGAATAGATTTTTATTTCTTATGGAGTCATCGCATTTTGCCTGTTGAATTAGCAGTTTTTAAGAATTGAAACTAAAACATCATGGTATCACGGTTACCTATGAAGCCAAATATACAAAGGTTAGGAAATAATACATTATCTATCAACCTATCATATGATGGTACACACCCAACGTCTCCTTCCAACTATGAGCCATAAATTTCCCTTTTTTTATTTTATCAAAGATGAAAACTTTATTACTATCTTTTATAGCCATTAAAAAATGCCTAAACAAAATGAGAAAAAAAAATGACAATAAACAAAGTATCAAATACTTTACAAATAAAAAATGAACCAATTTTTTTTTTAAAAAAACTTCCCTGTTCACCCACAAAACTAAGCACAATTAAAATTATAAAATTGAAAAGAAACTAAATCCATGCAACTCCCTACCTCATATCTCGAGTTGTTGGTTAGTTGAGTTAACCCAGGTTGACTCAGTTTTTTTTAATTATTTTTTTTTTCAAATTTATCCTTTGGCATGAAATTATTAGGCTTTATGCTTTGTGATTTCTTCACTTTCCTTTATGTAAAGTTATCCCGGGTGCGAGTTAGTCAAGTTAACACGTGTTTTTTCTCATTATTTTTTTTTATAGATTTAACCTCAATCCTTTTTTTCTAGGTCCTTTTTTTGAAAAAAGATAATTTTTTTTAATCTTGATCTAATATCGCACTTGGCAGATTAGTAGAGTTAACCCGGGTTAACTGAGGTTTTTTTTCTTCAACATTTACTTTTTTGAAATTGATTTTTTTAACTTTCATCCTTTAACATTAGATTATTGGGTCTTGAGTTTTTTTTATTTTTTTTTCACTTTTTTGAAGGGTTATCCCGATCTTATATTATGAGTCTCATATTTGTCAAATTAACCTGGATTGACTTTATTATTGTCAAGAAATCTTACTTTATTTTAGAAAACATTTGACCCGACTCATAGAATTACATGGGCCACCACTGTAGTCATCTATAAAAATTTTATTTTTATTATGTAAAAAAGGAAATAATAAAGATTTCAACAATGAAAAAGCTTCATGGTTATTTAATGATAAGAAGTGTTCATTTCAATTTGACCTCATAAAATTTATATTGTCTATCAATATTCTTTCTTAAACTTTATGTTATATTGATTAACACTATGATTTTTAATCCATTTATAAATCAAATCGTCTTTAGCAAGATCAACAATAGATGTTCTTTTATTGTGTAAAGTTTCTCCCTCTTTACTAGTATAGGTAATTTATCAATTAACTCTTTAAGTAAATATACATTTTAGAGGCACAGGCCAGCCAGTATAATGGCCCAACCCTTCGAAAACCTTTTAGAATCTAGATGTGACATTTGCAACCTTTGTTCAAAAAAGATGCAAAGCTCTACAGCTAAGTTGGGTCCATAAAAAGTCTAGTTGGGTTGCTTTTCAAATACAAAATTCAGCCACCTTCTCAAAAAAAAGAAAGAGAAATGATTAAAAATAACTCATAATACAACTTTGACCGAATAGCCTATAATTCCAATTTGTATCTTTAAAGAAATCTCAATTTAGCCTCCAACGGACATGATTAAAATGTTTGGATTTCTAATGATAAAGGAAAATGATGGATTAGGATTTATAATTATCTTTTAAACTACATTTTGTTAGTTCGAAGCTTGTTTTAATGACTATCTAAGTCTTAGAGGGCTAGACAATGAGCCTGAACTTAAACGCTAAGTGTTCATAGGCTCAAGTATGAGGCCTTAGTCTAGGCACGCGAGCTTGGCGCTTATGATACTAGGCAATGTGCATGGGCCTAAGCAATAGTGCAATCATGGGACCTTTTAGGTTCAGGCAATGCGTTTCGGCCAAGTACACGTCATAGTTTTTTTTTAGGCCTTGTTTTGTGGCCCAATTCCAATACTTAGTTCTTTGAGAATTTTTTATCAAACCCAAGTTATTTTGTAACACCCTAGTATTTTCATACACTTTAAACTTTATATCTTGTAAATAATTACTATTTTTAGGGTGATGTTTCTTTAAAAAAACTTAGTTTTACAAGAATCTACTGAAATTTTGACAGAGTCTCACCTATACTAGGAGTTCCAAGTTATCGACAAATACTTGTATCATCTTAATATACCCATCGAACAAAGCCTAATTATTGCCCAACCATCCTAGACTTATAATTTCACAACACATTTTATCACAATTATTGTAATTCATTTTAATGTCACGTCATATATGTAATTATAATATTCAAAATTCAAATCAAAATCTATAATAATAAATTATATGATACTATTAGTATAAGCTACAACAAAAGAATGAGTATAACACCATACATTAGCATAATTAAATTGAATTTATAATTACCCAATTCAAGGTAAATTGACATTAAGTTACAAATGATAACTATTACAATCCTTTACAAAATTAACAAAGATCTCTAATTATCTATTATGCTGCTCGAGGCTGAGAGGTACCTGTAAATTAATATACGAGCAACAATTTAGTATGTAACAATAATTTACCTAGGCAATTAAAATAAATGCAGTGACATGTTTGAACACAATTCATTTATTCAATTATCATTAACATAATTTACTTTTAACTTGCACAATTTATTTTCTATATCAATATTTCTCATTTATCATTATTTCTAATACACATTTTTTTTCCTAAATTGTAATCTTCATATCAAGCTCTTTTAACCTATATCCAACACTAGGTAATTCTTGGTTCGTCTAAGTGCATACATTATTTCCACTTACAAACAATCTAAATTCTCTACCCATTACTATGTAGATACCAATACTAAAGCTTCTTCTGTATCAATAGGCATATCGAATTTCATTTTTATACTCGTAACCAAATAAATTCTCATTTCCAAATTATATATATATATATATATATATAGTAATATCATTAATTCCAATCCTCTAAAACCCTTCATGCTCATTTAAATCTTTATTCAAGCATCTAAAGTCAATTTATGTAATATTCATGTTAATAAAATCCATGACTACACTAAGACATTTCAATTAAAATTTCAAATTATAATTCAATTCTTTTGAAATTATTTCCCCACATAAATATGCATTAGTTCACAATAATTTCACTTAATCACATGTAATTATATATCATGAGCCTAACTTTTCTCTTTGGTTGGCCACTCAGGTTTTTAAGGACCCTATATTTTTCTTCATTAATTTTACTAAATTTAACACCCAACACAACTTAATCTAATTAAATTTTATCAATTCATAGTCAATTTTTATTTTTCCAAAATTTTTTATATAAACCCTAACCTAAAATTCATGATTTCTACATTATATGTTATTTGAATTACATGAAATTGCTAGAGTAGGTCCAGAACCCCTTACTAAATGTAATTCAAGTCTTTGAATTTTAATTAGTTAAAAATTTTCTGAATCCCTTTTTTTTCTTCCTTGCTGCCATGATTATGGAGCCCCTCTCTTTAATTATTTTGTTTCTCTTTCATTCTTAATCAAGTGTTCAAAGATGTGTGTATGTGTTTCCCTCAATTATTCCTTAAATCCCTTGATTTTATCTTGGTTTCTCTAAGATTCTTCGTGAGAAAAATTGAGAATTTCTTCCCTTTTACTTTGTTTGTAGTTGGCGACTTAAAGAGAAGAAAATCTCCTTTTTTTATACTATTTCTAGGGTAATTTACTTTTTTACCCCTCCTTAAGTATAATATGAAATTTTTTTTTCACATTTGATATAAAAATTTAATTTTTTTTCTAAATCTTAATTCAACCTCATTTTTTTGGTCTAAAGTTTACATCTTTGGCTTTAATCCTGCTTAATTTACATATTTAGGTGTACAAAGAGTTTTTAATGTACTATTATAATTTCATCTCATTAACACATTTTTCAAGAATATTTGTTCCTTATTAATGTTTGTGTAAGGATATTTATCTCTTATTAATGCATGTGTAAGAGATATTTAATCTTTCATTAATATTATTAGGGTTGAATGACTTTTTAACCCCTTTATTCAAGCAAAAAGATGAGATTCATGAAATATAAATGTCATTTGAACCACCTAGGTGATGGGTTCACAATTTTCATTCTCAATATATACACATCATTTTCTTATAAAACACTTATTCTCATATGAAAAACAAGAACACACAACTTTGTTATTAGAATTTAATACTCTTTTGCATATTTAATACATTTTTTTCTCTATAAAGATATTGATTTAAGCATTGAGGGTCCCTAAATCCACCAGAAAAAAGACTTTTTCATATAAGTATCACAATCCTTACATCAAGCCACCACATTTCCTTTCCTAATGAAAAATGGATCTAATTGCATGAACACTTGATTAAACCTATTATCTAACCACCAAAAAACTTATTCCTAAGCATCTTGAATTTTGGAATATCATCAACATATATTATATTAGATGTTAAAATGAGTTTTTCTTCTTTACTATTCTAATTATTTGGCTCATTTTATAACTTTAACATTTTTAGTTGTCCGATCTACTTACTACAATTGAATGGCCATTAACCATTAATTATAGTTTTCTGATTATTTTTCTTATAATTAACTAACATGGATATTGATGAAGTTGGGATAAACCATTACATAGAAATTAGGCTTTCCTCAGTTTGTAAAACTGAACCAAGATGCATGAGATAAGCTTCATGTTTGGCTTATATCTAGGCTTGAGTAATCCTTAGAAAATAAATTCCCCGTAAAATAAGGGAGTTTCTAATGCTTAATTAGTAATAGTAGGAGAGAAAATTGTTCTAGTTTGTGATGTCAAACACTGACTAAAAAATTATGATGCATGCATTAAAGTTTGTACTTGCAAAGAGTTTGTTAAAAATATATCAATAAATCATAAAAATATTGTGTGTGTGGGTGAAACGTGTTGCTGCATTCTGATTACTTAAAATTTGAAAAAGTACATTGGAATGTGTTGAAAAAAAAATAGAGGAAAAGCTATAAGGTGTAACCTATTTAGGTCGAGCCTATAGGTGTTGTTGTTTGGACCAAGGCTTAAACAATGACAAAGGACATTTGTTGTTTGGGTCACATGTCTCAAACAAAAACAAATTAATTATATATATTTTTTAAAAAATTAATTATTTTTTATATTATCAAATATTATTGTTGCAAGTGTCTCATGAAAAGTGGATATCATGTTTTCTTGTTTTTTAATTTTTTATTGTTTCGACCATGTGGCCTAAAAGATAACTATAATTATTGATGTTTAGCTTACATGCCTAAACCATAATAAATTATTTTTAAAAAAAACACTTAAATAATTTTATACCATCATCACCCATAAATCTTTTAAATATATATGTTTGGAAGACTTTAACTAGCAAAAATAGAGAAAAATATTTTACAGTGTAAATGTTATTTTTCTATGGCTACACGTGCATCAAAAAGTTACCTTTATAGCTGTGTGGTTATAAGAAACTTCTCATAATTTTCATCCACTTTGTTGCAAGAGAGAGAAAATCTTTGTGCATGGGTATATCATATTAATATCATTAGCTCCCAATTTACTTTGGACAACTAATCAAGTTCATAATTCTTTCTTTTTCTTTCACATTATTATTTCTCCATTTATTGTTCATGATTTATGTTTCCAAAGAAATTACAATTAATAAAATTTAAGGAAAAAACATTAAATACCTCAAAGTGTAGGATGCTTACCTACTACATGAGGTGTCTTTTGTCAAAAAAAGACAAGTTTATTGTTATCCATTCCTATAAACTTAGGAATCATAATGAAGTTCCCTTACAAAAATTTTCATCATAGTATATGTCACATCCTGAACTAAACATTCTCATTTTCATATCCATAACTTTTATTATCTTTCATGTAAGTTTATTGACTTAATTTCCCAAACATCTAACTGCCTAAATTCTCCCAACATTTCCTTTTCATTACTCATAATTGATTATAATGTCAAAAAAGTATACATCAATTATCTAAAATAACTTCCTTCATTTGACTAACCCAAGGGTCTTAATTTCTCATAATTTGTTTCGTCTTAATTATTTTCATCACAAATATCTTACCAATATTACTCACACCCTTTATAATTCAAAACACAATCTTACATATTTATCTTACAAAATTCTCACCCCAAATACTATAACAATCCTATCACAATTAGATATAATCATTAATTTCATCCTAAATCATCATATTTACATCAATTCTCATCAAAATATAAATTTCTACAAGTTTAAAATCATTTACCAAATTCCTCTTTAAAATTGATCAGCTTTAATCATACAAAATTATCAATTTTCTTTGTTCAATTATTCATGATTTTAAGTCATTTCAATGTTACTCCACTCGAACAACATCATCACATAACTATTTCACAAAACCTTCAATTCTCACGTAAAAACCCTAAATTCAAGAATTAAGAATACAATCCAGAAAATCAATTAAATTTCTTGATAATTAGTTAAAATAAGCTTGGAGCACTTTATCACACAATAATATGCATTTTAAAAGCTAACCAAATAGAATTTCTTCAAACTTTCTTCTTTTTCCTTCACCTCCCTAACTTTGGATCTCTAATACCATACTTTCCCCTCATTAAATCTTTCTAATTTCAAGTGATTGAATGTTTATTCTAGTAAATCTCACACTTCCCCCTTAAATCTTTAGTTTTCCCTAGGTTTTCACAAGATTAAGCTTAAGAAAATGAACTTTCATTCCCTCCTTCTTTCCATTAAAGGTCGGCAACACACATTCATATAAATATATATATAAAAAAATAATTTTGTTAATTCGCAATATATCCCTCTTTTACATTTTTTTTTATGTTTCTCGAGTAATATTTTTTAGATTTTATCACTTGTTTATGCTAAATTTAAGTTGAGCTATTTCAAGTTTTATTAAATTATATCCCAATACCTTTTTTTTTCCTTGTGTATCCTTTACATTAGACTTTTATTTGTGTTTATGAATTTTTTTATATTTATTTATTTATTTATTTTAATCTTTCAAACTTATTTCAATTTATTCAATATCTCCTTATTTTATTTTCTAATTAACCCACTATATTCTCAAGTTAAATTTGAATTTTCATTAATACTACAAATTCAGGCCGGAGGTTTGCACCCTTAACACTTAATATTCTTAAATTAGCCTAATTGTATTTTATTTTACAAAACTGAGCATCAATGAAGCACCAAAAAATTCTCTCGCTATTGCAAGATCCCTGTATCAAGGAGAAAAAATAAAACACCAAGTCAAATCCCAAATAAAGCAAATATACAGGGATCAAATTGAAAAAGAAAGTTCAAGGAACAAATTGTAAAAATGACCTTGAGCTCTCCTTAACCATGAAAAAAAGTCCTTGAAGTTGGAAAAAAGGGTTGAAAATTCCTTCAACCTTTTAATTTGTTACTTGAAGCTTTAATTTTTTAAAAATTAATAAGAATGAATTTTGTCTTGCAAAACCAAGAATTAACCGAGCATCTCAGTACCTCATGTGCCCACATGAAAACAAATCATCAACATTAATCATAAATTAAAAAATTAAAACAATGTCAAATGGCCAAATTAGAAGAAAAAAAATTGATTGACCAAAGCATAAAAAGTTCTAGGGACTTAAAATAGAATAATATTGTTCTAATGATTAATGAATCTCTTCACATGACAACAATGTTTCACAGAGACATTTTTTATAACGGCTCAAACCGCAACAAATTAATTATATATATGTTTTGTACCATCCGAAACCATTGTTGGAAGCATCCCTGAGAAGTGGATATCATGTTTTCTTGTTCTTTAATTATTATTTTATATTGTAGGTTTTTTTGTTCATTGCTAAAGTATCTCTCCTTTGAGTGTTTTACCGTTGAGGGGTGGCTTATGTGTATTGCGCCATTTGGAGTTTGAGGTTGATTCTTCTTGTCTTTTATGTGCTAGAAGAAGGAGAAAGAACGGTGGTTCTTTTTTCTGTGAAAAAAAATAGGTATAAAGATAGGTAGACCTCATACCTGGTAGGGAATATTATGCCCGTATATATGGAGGGACCCCCACCACACCTATGTAGGTTGACCTCATACCTGGTAGGGAATATTATGCCCGTATATATGGAGGGACCCCCACCACACCTATGTCGGAACCGAAGCTAAGAGCATCTCCACGAGCGGAGTTTTGAGATGTAGATGTATCTCCTCAGCAAGGGCTAGTTGGGATGACTCGAACCCAAGATCTCATTGAGGATGAACGAGCACCTTAACCACCTGATACCAAGAGATGGGGTATTATTGACACTCTTTTTCATGGTGCAAGTTCTGTTTTCTTTACGGTTTAAAACAATTCGAGGTATGATTTAAGTGGGACTTGTTGTGGAAGCTTGGAATTTGGTGTGAAAAGTGGGTTTTTCTCCGAGTATTCAAAGATTAAATATGTTTGTTTTTGGGAGCCAAAGGAAGGCTCTTATGGTTCATCACTGGCTTTAGCTTCGACATTGGGGCAACAAGAAATTGGGGATGGGTTTCATAGAGTAATCCCAAGTTTAGATGATCGGTCATCCTTGAAACATGAGAGAGATAAAAGTGATAATGATTTAGAAAGAAATAATGATAGTAGTGATGAGTAAAAAAAATAGGGAAGTGAAAGTGAGGGAGAAGTTGGGGAAGAACAGGATAGAAAGATTGGTGTTCTTGCGCTCGCTTGGAGCTTACATTTCACGAAAACTCTGGATGATATAGAAGAGTGTTCTTAAGAATCTTAAGGATGTGAATTATCAGTTCAAGCGTACTCATCCATGATTAGAGGTTTTGGCTGGGACAAGAAAATGGAGCCTGCATTAATGGTCCAAATATTTTACATGAAGTCTATTGAGTGCAGTGAGACGGTCTGAACAATATGAAGAAATGGAAAAAATCTTGGAACAAGGGATAGGGTTGCTCCAAATGTGGTACCTTGTAACATTTTGATGGTTATCTATGTCAAGCTAAAATGACCCTTGATGTTCTTGAAGAGATGCGTATGAAGGGTTTTTCCTCATCTGCTGCATCACATTATTCTGCTTTGTTGACTTATCGAAAAAAGGAAGGCGGGAATGGAGCCCGCAAGTTCTTCGTAGAAGTAAAAGAGAAGCATTTGGAAAGGGAAATTGGAAAGGATGCTGACGAAGATTGGGAAAAGGAACATGTAAAACTTGAAAACTTTACAATTTGTGCTTGCTGCTATGTTACGAGGCGGTGGTTTGCGAGGCATGAAAACGGGGTGTTAGGCAATGAAAACTTCACAATTTATACATACAAGGGCTCGTTAGGCAAGGGTTCAAAGCATAATTTTGAAATCCGGCCTGGCTAGTTTATTAGACAAGGATCCAAAGTATAATTTTAAAACCCGGCCCGGCCTAGCGGGCCGATCCGGGGCTAGAACCGGGCCGGGTTGAAAAAAACAAAAAAAACAGCGTGACCCGGTTGATCCGGCGTGACCCGGTTGATCTGGCAAGACTCGGTTGCAACCTGTTGACTTTTTTTTTTACTAAAATGACATCATTTTTATTTTTTAAAAAAATTGACCCGAACCACTTAGTGACCCGGTCAAAACCCGAAACCCGGGTCTTGGATCAGGCCAGGTTTGAAAACTATGGTCCAAAGCCTATTGGAAACGGGGTGTCCGGTTGCAGGGGCGGAGGTAGGATTATTTAATAAGGGGGCCAAAATAATATAAAAAGATATTTTTTTAATTTACTATACATAAATTGTAAAAAAAAAAAAAACTGCATGATTTAGTTTTATTCAAAGAAGTAACTACAAACATATGATGATCTTTGTATAAGATAAGAAGTTTAAAATAATATCAAATTGAGTCAAAGCTATGAAGTTAATGTCATATTCATAATGTATTCATCACTTTAATTTTGTTGGTCTTTGTACCTATCAAATATAAATATACAAAATATATAAGAAACATTAGTTAAAGCGATGCATTATTTATGTTTGATAAAACTTTGAAATAAAGTAAAAAATAATAAAGAATGATTCTTACATATTTAATTTAATTGTGCTCGTCGTTCTTTCATGGAGTAGAAATCATCGATTATCATATCAATTGTGAATCATTCAACAATTTTTTTTCTATATAGACAATCAAATAATTTGCAAGAAAATCATCCTCCATCCGATTGCGAAGTCTTGTTTTAACAATCTTCATCGCTGAAAAAGCTCGTTTAGTTGTTACTGTCGAAACAGGAAGAGTCAAAATAAGCCGAATCAACCTGTCAATAAGTTGATAAATTGTTGATTTTTCTGTTTCAACCAATCCTTGACATAAATCAGCAATCAATGACATATTCTTTAACTTTGGATGATTGGGCACATCAAGCTCATAATGCTGCAACTGAAATCTCAAATGAGGTTTTTTTTTTTGTCAGAAAAGTCTTCAGGATAGAACTTGTCAACAAGCATATATCTTCAACACTGAATAATTGATAGTTATTTTTAGGATCTAAAGTTGCGCTCAACTTAAGAAGCTCAATCGTCTGCTCATTGAATTTATTATTTAGCTCTTGCAACTGTTGATCAATGATAGCTGTAAATATATCAACTCGATAGTGATGCTCAACTGTTATTGATTTTGTTTTACGGCGAGATCGTTCCATACTAGAAAAAAAAGCATCCATATCAGGAACTTCAATGTCTTGATACTTACAAAATGATGTCACTTCTTCTAAAAGAATTTCCCAGCCATTATCTCTTAACTTCTGAATTGAAATCTTTGTGGTAGTCACCAAATGCATAGCATTTAAAATGTCTTGAGATTTCTGTTGCAAAGCTTGGCGAAGCACATCAGTAATTCCCATAACATTCTTCATTATATGCAAGATGAATGCAAAATCAAATGACATTAGCAACTTAAATGAAAAGGCCGTATCACCACGTTGAGAATAAGCAGATCCATCTAAAGCGATGCTTTCAAGAACCAAGCAAGTTGCCCCATACATTTTTATCAAACTTCAAATGGATTTGAAGTGCGAACTCCATCTGCTATCTCTAGGTCGTTGCAAACCACCTACTTGATTAACTTCTTTACTCGTTTCAATCTCACGAATATCAACTAAATGTTCAATTATAGCTGCTTGAAAAGCCCGTAATTCATCATTACGCTTGTAAGAAGCACTAACAATGTTAATAATAAAAATCAAGTTCTGAAAAAAAGTGTTAACATCAGATATTTTTCTAGCTGCAGCAATAAGAGCCAATTGTAATTGATGAGCTAAGCAATGTACATAATATGCATAAGGGCAATCATTAATGAATAAAGCTTGCAATCCATTCTACTCTCCACGCATATTACTAGCACCATCATACCCTTGGCCCCTAATATTTTGAACATCAAGATTGTGATGAGATAAAACAAAGGAAATCTCTTTCTTAAGACTTGAAGCAGTTGTGTCTTTGACATAAACTATATCCAAAAATCGCTCTCGTATAAATCCACTTCTATCAACAAACCTAATTACAAGGGCCATTTGCTCTCTTCTGGATTCATCTCGAGCTTCATCAACAATTAAGCAAAATCTTGCATCACCAATCTCATGACGAATTGAAGACTGAACATTTCTAACAAAGACATGCAAAATTTCCTTTTGAATTTGATGCGAGGTGTATTTAACATTTTGTGGAGCATTATCCAAAACAAGAGCACCTACTTATTCATTATATGATGCTAAAAGTTCCAACATTTCAAGAAAATTACCTTGATTTTTTGATTCTGGACGTTCATCATGTCCTCTAAAAGCACATGCTTGAAATGTGAGTCAACGAACAATATCTATTGAAGCTTTAATATGCAATTGATTATTTAGAATTTCTTAAGTAGTTTGCCTTTTAACTACCTTCTCAATATGACATGACTGATATTTCAAATTTTCCAAGCACCTGGTAGCAAATCTATGAGCTGAATTCGAATATTTTCCCATATGAGTTAAAAAAGCACATCGTTCCCCATCATTAACTTTCTTCCAACAATTGAATCCTTTAACAGTAAATGTGTCTGATCTTGGCTTTCCAGATGACTTACTTGAAAATAGATAGCAAGGGAAACAAAATGCAGTATTTTTCTCTGAATATTCAAGCCACGAATAACTTTTGAACCAATGAGACTGAAATCGACGAGGATGTTTTTTACCAGTCAGCGGATATTCAGACATCAAAGGTTGATATGACCCCAAATTAATGTATGCCCTTCTAATTTCATCTTGTTGATTAACCGGGTATTCCCAAATTTGAGGACGATCGCTTGGATCTCTAATCAGATGAGCAATGTCGATTCTAGTAGGAGGTTGCTCATTAATCAATGCAGGTTCTTCATAAACTGAAGCACATTAGGGTTGTTCAACCATAACTTCAACATTACACATTGGAGTTGATTCACTAGGTTGTGAGTTATCAATATTTTTCCTCTTTTTCTCAAAAAAGGAATCAATTCTTCTTATTTTGTTCATGGTTCAACCTAAAATCAAAACATCATAAATTTTTATTGTTTTCTATTTAAAAAATAAATACAAATAACAATGTGTTGAAACAATAATCAGAACCAAAAATAAATTTTTACATATAAACCACACTGACATATGAAAGCAAAATTAACATATTAAAAAAAAATTGATATATAAAAGCATATCTAACATAAAAATGGGATTACTGGTTCCTAAAAAAAAAACTTACACTGAATCAAAGTTGGGTACATGCTCTTCAAAGAACTCAATTTGGCTAGAAAGACCGTGTCTAATTGTATATTGGACCTGGTGATAATAAGGTACACGTGAGAAAAAAATTGATAATTTTGGTAGCTCTGCTAAAAACAAAACATAAAAAAATCCAAGCATAATCGAAACAAACAAACCCATAAAATATATCCAATTAATTAGAAAAAACAACATTCACTATAACAAGAAATAAAAAATGGTAAAACTAGTAGATCTAAAAAAAATAACAGAATTATATATATGTATTCATTAAGTTCTTAACAAACATTAAAAAAAAATTAAATTATTAATCACCTTATTGTTTCGATGAATTAATTGGCAGCAACTTTGCTTTAACTTTTATGCTTTGTATTGTTAATTTTTTCGGCTAGGTTTGCAGAGAAGAAAGAGAGAGAGAGAGAGAGACAGTAAAGGAAAGGAATTAAAAATTGAAAAGCTTTTGTTTTCCACTTGCATAGAGATACACATATATTTAGCCTATTAAAGTCAAACATAACTAATAAAATAATAATTTAGTATTAAAAAGCCTATTATTTATTATATTTTTTAAAAAAAAGCTTTTGTTTTCCATTGGCCTCCCCTTGGTTCCGCTGCTGTCCGATTGCTATAAAAGATGGAAGAGAAAGGCCTACGGCCAAGAAGTAGGGAATGAAGAGCAGTTCTTCTTGCTTATTCCAAGGCTTCAGAAACTGCAACTGTTCCTGTTAAGCCTACAATTATCTCCACTCGTGCATTGTTAGTGTTTAAAAATATAATAATG
>Ga0325410_1004968_pt1 | contig 14782 bp, 10 predicted proteins | sample PopdelMetagenome_16_FD_206182 | JGI IMG/M metagenome (GOLD analysis project Ga0325410, IMG submission 206182) | Populus deltoides microbial communities from Bellville, Georgia, United States - Xylem-PdIQD-R3 | ecosystem: Host-associated > Plants > Phyllosphere > Stem > Wood/Secondary xylem... | reverse complement strand
CTTAGTTGAATCTGAGGAAGAACAATTGTGAACCCATTATTTGTGATAGTGGAAGTTTTTAGGTGGACTCCGGTCCCGTGGTTTTTCCCGCATCGGGTTTTCCACGTAAAAATCTTGGCGTTGATTTATGTGATTGTTGCATTATATTTGTTCATTGTTTGATTCTGTTTTTACTGCACAAAGAGGGAAAAAGGATTGGGATTTGTGAATTGTGAATTGTATTCCGCTGAATTGATCCGGTTAGTTGTCCCTAGTTTTCCCAACAGCCTGGCATCACTTCTCCATTGATACCACTAAAGTTGATGCCTGCAAGCAGGCATGCCTTGTAATGTGCATCAACAATGTCGGGGCCAAAGGCTTTGTCAACACCTCCACCACAGTGGTACTGTCCCTGAGGGCCAGGATAATCACCAAAAGGCCATTAAACGTTGTTCTGCAACAAGGTGTATTCTTGCTCAAGGCCATGCCTCTTTTTTTTTTTTTTATCAGGTTGCTCATTATTCACAATTGGAAATCACTTTGCAGTTATCTTATAAGAAAAAAAACAAGAATAAAGAAAATAAGGGTGGGCTGGGATTAAAAAAATACCATTGCCCCTCTCAGCAACAACATCAGGATGCCTGAATAATTTTGCAGAATTACATCTCATTTTTGTCAAAACAGGCTCATCAGCAGGAGTTTAAGCTTCACACATGACTAATCCAATCAACAACAATAACCGAGAGAATGACTTCAAGCTACAATGGCCATGTCTAGTGGAAAGATATAAGATGTTCTCCAGCATTGTATCTACCATGCCCAGAACAAACGTAACAAGTTAACACAATATTATAAAGACAAAATTTGAATGGAGAAAATGAATAACATAACACCTGACTGGAGCTCTGATGCAGCTGATGGAGAAGATGACTTATTGTCAGCAACACACCAGAAGATCCCTAAAGGGACGAATTCACTGCAGAAGTAGGAAGTATCCATGATACACTGAAGAAAAAGTCGTATGATTAGCGGGCAAAATTCATGCAATCTACTGATAATTTCATTTAATTGTAGCGTGTATAACACACTATAAACTTGAATTATGTCATATCATCAAATGCGAGAATAACGTAACAACGTATTCATTAATTTAACGGTAACCAGAGGTCTAAGAAGCCATTCACTCATGCAATTTATATGGTTAGAAAACGAAAACAAAGCAAGGTAAAAATAAAATATATGGTGTGAAAAGCTTACTTTTGAATCCGAAGTGCCAAATGAAGTCGTTATCCTTTGAACAGTCCAAGTATCATTGGATTTCTTTGAAATTGATTTCAATGGAAGGGATGTGAGCTATCTTTGGCCAATCCTCTCCTATCTTTTTCGCACACCTCTTCTCCAAATATGGGCACTCATCAATTATCAACTTGCTGAGGTTATTGAGACTCTGCACCCCATCTGGAAAAGACACCAAATTAGGGCAACCCCGAATATTCAAGCTCGAAAGGGACGTGAGATATCCAATCTGATCTGGCAAAGAAGTTAATCCCGTGCAATACTGTATGCTTAGAGATCGGAGAGAAGTGATATGTTGGATACTCTCTGGCAACGAGTTTAGCTCATGACAACCAAAAAGAGACAAATCCTCAAGTGCTGTCAGATGTCGCACTCCCTCGGATAGAGAAGCAAATTGATCGCAAAAATGAATCGATAAGTGACGAAGAGAAGATAAGCTACACAGCTCATTCATTGGCAGAGAATTTAATCTTTTACAACTCCATATCTCTAAAATCTCCAAAGAAGTGAGGTTCTGAAGACCTTCCTCTGGTAAGCTTTCAAGTTCGTCACAACCCTGAATTGTCAAGCTTTTAAGAGCAGAAAGGGAGGTGATAGAAGTGAAATTCCTAAACGACGTCAATGAAGCGTTGCCTCCCCTGATGATTAATGTTTTGACGGAGGGTATAATTGGTATTTCATCTAACAAAGGGCAAGAAGAGATCTCCAATTCTCGAAGGCGAGGGAAACTGCACGCATCCCATTGCTCTAATCTCTTCATTGAATAAATAACCAGTCTCTCCAAAGATGGGAATGGATTTTGAGCATCTCCATACACATGGCTGTCAATACACTTCACTCCGTCCATTCTATATAATTGAAGATACTTGAGGAACTGTAGTTTCCCAAATGGTGGAAGTTGTTCACAGTTGTAACAGTCTCTTAGCTCCATCTCCACTAGATTTGGTAGCATCAAGTTCATCATCCAATTTGAAAATCTTGAGCCTCCATATCCTTCTATACTCAACTTCTTCAGATTTGAATGAGGTTGAAGCCTATCAAGGACCTCCGAATGCACATTATTTGGTATTGATTGCCCCGAAGGTGAATTGTAATTTCCTTCCAAATTCCATGATAAAGTCAGTGATAGAAGAGCTGTCTTCAAATTCAAATTCGCACTTCTGGCATCTTTTGAATTCCTAACATTATCAAGATCTGTGATGCTCAATTCACCAGCAAGATTATCCAGCCTTCCCAGCTCCCCTATGCCACGACCATCCTCCTTACCCACAACGAAGATGCCAAGTTTTCGCAGGCAAGTCAACTCTCCCATTCCACAAGGCATAAATCGAAGTGAATAACAACCTCTGATGTCAATATAGACGAGACTTTTCATGTGCTTCGTATCTTCTGGTAATTGGACTAGTTGTCTGCAACCTCTTAGATTTAGTGTCTGAAGGTTTTGGAGGGAGGTGGTTGGTTCAGGCAATTTTTTGATGCCGGATCCGGAGACATCTAGAAACTTTAGATGTTTCAAATTACAAATTGATTGTGGTAATGTATTGAGATTGTAAATACGTATATACAATGCTCTTAGATACTTCTGTTGAGTGAAACAAAGACCTAAATTATAACTTACAGGTTGTGAGTGAAAAAGATTTGAAAGAATAATTGAGTGCAGGGATTTGAAATCCTTGTCTTCAGGAGCAAACCATGATGTGTTGTAAGCACCCACATGACGAACTGTTTTAGAAATTGACAACCTTGTATTGTCCTCGATCAAATAACATTCTCCATTCATAATGTACTCTGCAAGATCATGGATAAGATCGTGCATTTTACATGCTATGTTGCCCAGCCCATCATCCATGACTTCTTGAAAAAAAGACCTCCCAACTAATTCGTGGAAAATCTCTTCACCCCTGTCATGCAAATCTATTTTCCCATTGCTAGAAATGAAGCCATTTGCCATCCATAGAGCTACCAACAGGTCCTTCTCCATGACATAATCTTTGGGGAATATAGAGCAAAATGCAAAGCATTGCTTCACCGGTGGCATTAGATTCATATAACTCAAACTCAAGGCAGGTAAAATCCGGCTTCCTTCATTCGGCAGATCCCAAATCTCACTCTCTTTGACAGGCAACCACTCACTCACAGTTTTCTTCGAGCGCATCAGGCTTCCAAGTGCTCTTATCGCCAAGGGAACCCCGCCACACTTGTTAACTATCGCTACTCCAATCTCTTTCAAGCGACCGCGCTCTTCTGCCCTTCTCATCCCGAATGCAAGCTGCTCAAATAAAAGCCAGGAATCCTCATCTGACAATGTTGCCATACGCTGAACAGGAGTTGTGGCCATTTTATCAGCAGCAGTTCCCAAACGAGTAGTCACAATAACTGCACTTCCTTTAGCTCCACAACTCAATGCATCTTTCAATTTGCTCCAGTTATCAAGGTCATCTTCCCACACATCATCCAACACGAGCAAAAACTTCTTAGCACCTAACTTTTCTTGGAGGCGTCGTAGAAGAGTATCCAACTGTTGAATATCTGGACTAGCGCGTTCAATGGACTCAATGATGGCACTTGTCAATTTTTGAATGCTGAAATCAACAGATACACACACCCAAACCCGCAAATCAAAATGCTCTTCTATTCTTCCGTCGTTGTAGACTAATTGAGCAAGTGTTGTTTTACCCAGCCCCCCCATTCCACATATAGCATAAACAGAGAAATCATCTGAACTGGTGAGCAGCATGTTGATCAGATCTTCTTTCTCCTTTCTCCTTCCATAAATTCCTGATTCATTCACAAGTGACCCAGTCTGACGCCAAGCAAAACTACTTGCTTCTATCTCCACGGCCCCCTCGCTTAGGTGGAACTTTTGTCTCTCCATGGCAATGGCATCTAATTTTTCTCTAACATTCTTCAATTTATGCACCATTCTTCGTCGAAAAACAAGTGGATTATAATTGATAGAAAAGAAGGATCGTACTCGATTTTTGAGATCTCTTCGCTGCTGATGCGGCTGAGCTTCATTTGCAAAGTCACTTAGCAAATCATCAGCATCATAAACTGCATCCTTGAGGTCTCTGAGCCACACCTTTATAGCCTCACTCGTCCACTGCTTCTCCTCAGCATCTTGAAGCACAGCTCGAATAGTTCTGATCGTGCGGTTGAGTTTTTCACGCTCAGTCTCTACGCTCCCAGCAAGTCCAAGCTCTCGAAGAAATGAGGAATTCAAGTTCCCCATGATTGTAGTCGCGAGAGCAGAAAGAACTGCATCAGCCATATCTTGTTTTGGAATGGAAAAGAAATGGATGTTGAGAAGAAGCAGAGAAGGGGCAAGGAAAACGAAAAGCAGGGGAGGTGAGCAAATAAATGGTAAGCAAATACGGAGAAGATAAAACAGGATGAGATGAGAAATGGAAAAGGTGAAAGTGTTTGGTGATGGACTTTTCTTCTGCTAAGATCCTTGACTATATTGATCAGCTTAGTAAACGTCGTCTTCCCTGCACTCAATTCTTTTCCGGTGGCTGTACGCTATCTACGCTATAGATTAACCCAGTTAAAAAGTCAAATTTTAAGTTATACAGGTTAACTTTGATCCATTTAAAGAAATTTAAAATAAAATATATAAAATTTTATATAAAAAATTTAAAAACAATTTATATAAATTTAGATTATATATATATATATATAGATATATATATATGAATTTAGATTATACATATAAATAATAAATTTTAAAAACTTATTTTTAAAATATTTTTATTTTATATTCAAAAGATACTATGTTATTATATTAAGTTAAGTATTTAAATAAAAAAATTATTTTATATTAAAAAATATAATTTTTTTTATAAACATAAAATATATACTAAAATCTTTAAATTTAATATTAAAAAAATAAAACATTTATATACTTGAATTGACTTGTTGGTTAGTAAACGTCGTCTTCCCTACACTCTATTCTTCTTCAATGGTTGGGCTGTCTAACCAAGCCGCACGCTATCTACGCTACAAGCTATAGTAAGAGTGTGTTTAATATTGTGATAGTGGTTGCGGTTGTGGTTTGAAAAAAGTTATTTTTATAGAAAGTACTTTTAGTTGAGGTTAGTTTGGAAAAATATATTTTGGTTAAAACTGTGGTTGAAATTGAGGTTGAACAAAAAGTAGTTTAATGTATTTGGTTAAAAAATGCTTTTCAAATTGAGGTTATAAAATAATTAAAAAAAATATATTAATATTGATGATTTTTAATTGAAATATTAACGATTTAATTACTGCTATTACATCATGAAATAAACAATACTTTATACAAAGTATTTTTATTCTCAAATTAAACTATGTTCAATTTCATCATTTATGAAATCTATTCAATAAGGATTACAGTTTCCATGGTTTCCTGAGCGTGCAACAACATAAGGTAAAATATCATCAGGAATAAAATTAGGATTGCGATCAAATTCTGCAAATGCTACGCCATCATACGATCTCCTTCAAATATAATTATGTAGTGCCATTGAATCATGTTAAACATTAGTTTTTCAAATAAAACACAATATTGAGAAAAAAAATTTAGATTTTTTTTATTTTACTGGGTCACATCCGGTTCAATGCATTTAGGTTTGGGGCGAACCCGGTTCGATGCATTTAGGTTCGGGTTTGGCCCATTAACAATGGAGCTGATCTCCACTGTTCACGTGAACAGTGGAGACATGGAGAAGTGCAGAAGAAGAAGAAGAAGAAGAAGAAAGAGAAGGAGAAGGAGAAGGAGAAGGGGAAGGGGAAGGGGCGGCGGCCCTGGGCGGTGGTGAGGGAGCCGCGCTCCACTGTTCACGTTGCAGAACAGTGGAGACATGGTGAAGGAGGAGGAGGAGGAGGAGGAGAAGGGGTGGCGGCCCTGGGCGGTGGTGAGGGAGTCGCGCTCCACTGTTCTTCAACGTGAACAGTGGAGACATGGTGCAGAAGGAGAAAGAGAAGGAGAAGAAGGGGAAGGGGAAGGGGAAGGGCTGGTTATTTCTCTGCTGCAAGGCACGCCATTGTTACTATGTTGTAACACAGTTGCAACAAAAGCAGCCCCAAGCTGCTTTGGAGAAGGAGAAGGGGAAGGGAAATGGCTGATTATCCCTCTGCTGCAAGGCACACCATTGTTTACCATGTTGTAACACAGTTGCAACAAAAGCAGACCCAAGCTGCTTCGATCGTTGCTGCGTTGCAAACGCAATAAAAGGCGGGGCCATGAACAGTAAATCCTGTTTTTTTGGTAACCAAAGATGCAGGAGCTGCGTTTCAAGCGAAACACAACCGCAGTAACGTAAACAAACGTTGTCTAATGCTAAATATGATAAGTTTGTGTTTTTAGTCATTTTGTAAAAATGCCTTTTAATTTATAATATATTAAAATAATAATAATTATTATTATTATTCATATATTAAAATCATTGAAAACATCTAAAATTTAAACAAATTAATTTAAATAAATTTGAAGTCTAAAAAGTACTTCAAAAAATTAAACTCCAAAGAAACGCATCCTAATAACAAATTTAAGAATATAAATTAATTATTTATTAGATGATATAAAATAAGTTTCATTAATCCAATATATATTTAAAGTTTTTTTTTTCTCATCTTAATGTACATTAAGATTACTAGTGGTTATGAAAAAAAAAACCAGGTTTTTGCCTTTAAGAAAGTCATTTCATTATTTAAGAAAAATACAATAAATCCTCTAAAGTCAAGTTTAAAAATCTTTGTTTTTTAAAATAATTAAGGAATTTTATTGTAATAAAAAAATGAAAAGACCTCCTTATCTGACGCGCTTCTCTTTAAAAAAACAATCAACTGTTATTAGATTCTTAAACACCTTTTAGATAACTTAGTTAAATTACATGACGCGTTTCTCTTCGAAATAATTGTTTTTTAATAGCAATTATCTTTAAAATCTTAATTTTTCAAATCATCATTGTGATTGTGATTATTTGGTGCCTTAAAATTGTTGAAGTTGAATGGATTCCAGACCCAAAACATTTTAGGGCCCATTGGGCCCAGAGTATTTTAGATACTCTGAAAATCAAATCCATTGATACTGGGCCTCGATTATTTGTAAATTCGGCTCTTGGATGTGAACAATAATTTGTCTTCTTGTAAAAACAGATTCCATTCATAGGCAATGGCTAGAGACTCTACAATTTCACGAAGAATAAAAAATTTATTTCTTCCTAATTTCCCGCTGTTTCATATAATCAACAGGAATTCCTCCTATCAATTAAATAACAGTCTCTTAAACAAATAATAATTTTTTATACACATAACGTTCCCTAAAAAAAAAAAACAATTTCCCACTATTCGAGGCAATAAAAATTCCTCCAGTCAACTATTAAATCTTTTACTATTCAAAGTAACATGAATTCTTAACATAGTTATGAAAGTAAAAAAAAAAAAACATTTTTTGCTAATTAGTGATCTCTCGGAAGCAACCACCCACATGACGAACTGTTTTAGGAATTGGCAGCTTTGTATCGTCCTCAATCCAGTGGCATTCTCCATTCATAATGAACTGTGCAAGATCATGGACAAGATCGTGCAGTTTACATGCTATGTTGCCCAGCCCATAATCATTGACTTCTTGAAAAAAGGACCTCCCAACTAATTCGTGGAAAATCTCTTCACCCCTGTCATGCAAATCTATTTTCCCATTGCAAGAAATGAAGCCATTTGCCATCCATAGAGCTACCAACAGGTCCTTCTCCATGACATGATCTTTGGGGAACATAGAGCAAAATGCAAAGCACTGCTTCACAGATGGCTTTAGATTCATGTAACTCAAACTCAAGGCATGTAAAATCCGGCTTCCTTCATTCGGCAGATCCCAAATCTCACTCTCTTTGACATTCAACCACTCACGTACAGTTTTCTTCGAGCGCATCAGGCTTCCAAGAGCTCTTATAGCCAAGGGAATCCCGCCGCACTTGTTAACTATCGCTACTCCAATATCTTTCAAGCGACCACGCTCTTCTGCACTTGTCATCCCGAATGCAAGCTGCTCAAATAAAAGCCAGGAATCCTCTGCTGACAATGTTGCCAAATGTTGAACAGGAGTTGTGGCCATTTTATCAGCAGCAGTTCCCAAACGGGTAGTCACAATAACTGCACTTCCTTTATCTCCACAACTCAATGCATCTTTCAATTTGCTCCAGTTATCATGGTCATCTTCCCAAACATCATCCAATATGATCAAAAACTTCCTACCACCTAACTTTTCTTGGAGGCGTCGTAGAAGAGTATCCAACTGTTGAATATCTGGACAAGTGCGTTCAATGGACTCAATGATGGCACTAGTCAATTTTTGAATGCTGAAATCAACAGATACACACACCCAAACCCGCAAATCAAAATGCTCTTCAATTCTTCCGTCGTTGTAGACTAATTGAGCAAGTGTTGTTTTACCCAGCCCCCCCATCCCACATATAGCATAAACAGAGAAATCATCTGAACATGTGAGCAGCATGTTGATCAGATCTTCTTTCTCCTTTCTCCTTCCATAAATTCCTGATTCATTCACAAGTGACCCAGTCTCACGCTGATTTAAAATATCTGCATTTATCTCCACAGCCTCCTCTCTTAGGTGGTAATTGTGTCTCAGCATGGCAATGTCATCTAATTTTTTTCTAACACTCTTAAATTTATGCACCATTCTTCGTCGAAAAACAAGTGGATTATGATCGCAGGAAAAGAAAGATCTTACTCGATTTTTGAGATCTCTTCGCTGCTGATGCCGCTGAGCTTCATTTGCAAAGTCACTTAGCAAATCATCAGCATCATAAGCTGCATCCTTGAGGTCTCGGAGCCACAATTTTATAGCCTCACTCTTCCACTGCTTCTCCTCAGCATCGTGAAGCACAGCTCGAATAGTTCTGATCGTGCGGTTGAGATTTTCAAGCTCATTCTCTAGGCTCGCAGCAAGTCCAAGCTCTTGAAGAAATGAGGAATTCAAGTTCCCCATGATTGTAGTCGCGAGAGCAGAAAGAACTGCATCAGCCATAGCTTGTTTTGGAATGGAAAAGAAATGGATGTAGAGAAGAAGTAGAAAAGGTGCAAGGAAAACGAAAAGCAGGGGAGGTGAGCAAATAAATGGTAAGCAAACACAGAGAAGATAAAACAGGATGAGATGAAATGAGAAATGGAAAAGGTGAAAGTGTTTGGTGATGGACTTTTCTTCTGCTAAGATCCTTGACTAAGTTGATCAGGTTCGACACTGTGATTTGAAGACATAATTTGTCTACTTGAAATGACCGTTGGTTGGTAAACGTCGTCTTCCAATGGCTGGGCTATCTAACCAAGCCGCATCTACGCTGCAAGCTAGAGTAATGCTAAACATAGCAAGTTAAAAAAAAAAAAAAAAAGACATAGTAAGTTTGTGTTTGTAGTCATGTTGTAAAAATACTTCTTAATTTATAATATATTAAAATAATTTTTTTTTATTTTTCATATATTAAAATAATTGAAAACTTTTAAAATTTAAATAAATTTGAAGTTTAAAAAGTACTTCAAAAAATTTAAACTCCAAACAAGCGCATCCTAAAAAAAATTTAAGAATATACATTAATTATTTATTAGATCATATAAAATAAGTTTCATTAATCCAATATATATATATTTAAAGTTTTTTTTTTCTCATCTTAATGTACATTAAGATTACTAGAGGTTATGAAAAAAACCAGGTTTGTGCCAGCCCATCTTCTAATATGATCTGTCGAAATTTATTATCGTAGAGTGAAGCAGTTGTTTTGTTTATAAATTAAAATTATATTTTTTATTTTTTTTTAAATTTTTTTTTAATATTATTGTATAAAAATAATCTAAAAATACTAAAAAATAAATTTAAAGTAAAAAAAAAATCAAAAGTTTCAAGAATACTTTTGAAACGGCAAAACAAACAGGATCTAGATTGAAAAGGAAGAAGATGAGCAGAGAGTATATTTAGTATTGTAATATAATGTATTTTTTAAAAGTATTTTTTTGTTGATAATCTATTAAAATAATTTTATTAGAAGTGTTTTTATTTTTTATATTAACGAAAATGAAAGATTTTAATGGGGGTTTAAGTGAAATATGCGGAGGCTTGCAAGTTAATTATCAACTTTATAATATAAATTTAATGGTGTTCAAAAAAACCGATCAACCAAAAAAACCGAACCGAGATGAAAAACCGATTAAATCGATTTTTAAAATTATGAATTTTAACAGGTCCGGTTCAGTTTCGGTTTTAGTTATAAAACCAACAAACCAAACCAGATCAACCAAAAAATCATAAAACCCACTGGCAGCCAAGGAGTATAAATAGTTAATTAACCTAACCCTACCTAACATAACCCCCCCTCTCCCTTGCCTTCACAAACTCCCCTTCCCTCACAAAAAGCCACCGTCTGTGGCAAAGACTGCAGTGCAAACCAACTCTCCACCTCAAAAATCATTCTTCTTTTCCCTTTCAAGTTTTCAACTATAAGCAGTGGTTGTATTCGGGGCTCTTGCATTTGGGTGGCAAGCTATTGAGATGGCTTTTAAACCCTTCCTCAACAAGGCTCTTTTCGCCATGGACAAGTTTGATCCTGCTCGAAATCCTGATGGTGATTATGATTTTGTTAATCGCAAGGAGAAAGGCTCCCTCTCTAAATCTGATGCTTTTTTCTCTGATGAGAACCCAGCAGTTGCTTGATGATGATGGCTATGATTTTTGAATACTAGTTGTTTGGTTAAATTTATATATAAAAAAGGGTTGGGGGTAGAAATCGGAGATCAGTACTCAGTGGTGTTAATTATAGTCTTATGGGGGTTTAGGTGCCAGGGATTTGAATGGGTTTTTGGTTCTACCATGTTGAAGTTCTTAACCTTCTCTTGAAATCAATCGACGACAAGATTTAGGGGTTTGCTTTTTTTTTTTTTTCTCTACAGCTTGTTAATTTACAAGGTGATTTAAGAGAGGTCTCCTTCATTGATGGGATGATTAGATTTTCCGGTTTTTTTGCTATAAAACCGAATTTAACCGAACCGAACTGGTTCGGTTTGAACTGGAATTCGGTTCGGTTCAGTTTGAATTTTCAAAAATTTAAGTTACTCGGTACGGTTTGTTTTTGTGGTTCAAACTGAACCGAACCATGAACAGGCCTAATAAATCATATCTTGAGATCTCACTTAATAGTTTAAGCTACTTAGTTGAGATGATTTTTTGACATGACATCAAAGCTTTGATAGCCATGCAGTAATGAGTTCGAATCTCATCATCTTTATTTATTTGATAAAAATTAAGCACAAAGTAATGTGGACATATGCAAGTTTCAAGCCCAAAGAGTTTTCACTTGAGAGGATGTGTTAGAAAATTATTAACTATTAGGACTTTCATTTAACAACCTAAGCTTTTGAGTTGAAGTGGTAAACTTACTTTCAGATTTAAAGTGCAATATGAAGTCATCGTCCTTTTCACAATCCAAGTATCATTAGATTTCTTTGTTGTTGGTTCGAATGGAAAGGATATGAGCTATCTTAGGCCAATCCTCTTCTCTTTCTTTTTCTCGCACTACTTCTCCAAATTTAAACAATAGTTAATTATCAACTTGCTGAGGTTGCTGAGACTCGGTACCCCATCTGGCAAAGACATCAAAATAGGGCAATCCAGAATCACCAAGCATGAAAAGGACCTGAGATATCCAATCTGATTTGGAAAAGAAGTTAATCCCTTTGCAATACCATATGCTTAGAGATCAGAGAGAAATGAGATGTTGGATACTCTTTGGCAATTCAGCCCTGGACAGTCATAAGGCGACAAATTCTCAAGTGTCGTCAGATATCGCACTCTCTCAAATAGATATGCAAATTTAGCACAACTCTGAATCCATAAGCGACGAAGAGAAGATAAGCCACACAACCCATTAATCGGCAGAGAATATAATCTTCTACACTGATATATCCTTAGAACCTCTGAAGAATGGAACTTCTGAAGACCTTCTTCTGGCAAGCTTTCAAGTTTATCGCAATTTCTAATCTCCAAGCTTTTAAGAGCAAATAGGTTATCTAATATTTTATTTGACAAAGACTCCAGATTTCTCAGCTTATCAATATTTAAATGATCAAGGAGTGTATGATTTTGTAAAAAATCATTGGGAAGCCCCTTTACATTGGGAATCTCTTCGATATAAAGGGACGTGATCGAAGTGAAATTCCTAAACGACGTCAACAAAGGACCGTTGACTCCGCGGATGATTAATGTTTTCACCGACAAGCTTATTCAACCTTCCTAGCTCCCCTGTACGACGACCATCCTCCTTACACAATGAACATGGTTTTTCATAGGCATATCAATTGCCTCATTCCACAAGGTATAAATTGAAGTGATCACAACTCGTGATGTCAAGATAAACAAGACTTAACCGTATAAACAAGACTTAACCCTGAGAGGTAGCTCTCTTGAAAATTACAGTATAAGTTGAAGATCCTTGTAGATATTGTAGATACTGAAGATTAATACATACTATATATACTGAAGATTAATAAAGCAGAAACTACAATATCAAGAGACAATATACAAGATCCTGTAGTTATTATATTGCCTTATATATGTTATGTCTATTACCTAGATACTGAAGATTAATTATGCAGATACTACAGATACTGGAGATTAATGAAGCATATATTGCAGTATCAAGAGACAATTATACAAGATCATGTAGTTATTATATTGTCTTATATATGTTATGTCTATTGCCTAGTTTAGATGATCATGTAATTATTATTTATTTCCTTTATAACCAAGGACATAATCAAATCTAGTAGCTGTAATGTTAGGAACTGATTCTAGTCCATATATATTTGTAACTTTGCCATCAATAAAACTATGATTAAGAGTTTATACTTCTTTAAATTTCTACAGGCTCAACTGGTCAGGCCTTGAGTTTGCTCCTCAATGATCACGAGTTCGAGTCTTTTTAGGGCCACTAGAGCCTTACATGATTGTTAACTTTAAGGCCCATGAGATTAGTCGAGGTGCGCGCAAACTGGTCCGGATATCCAAATTAATTAAAAAAAAAGAGTAGAAGATAAACGAGACTTTTCATGTGCTTGACACCATTTGGTAATTGGATGAGATTGTGGCAATATCTCAGACTTAGTGTCTGAAGGTTTTGGAGGGAAGTGATTGATTTAGGCAACTTTGTTGGTCCTTAATCAATTGACATTCTCTATTCATAATGGATTGTGCAAGATCATGGATAAGATCGAGCATTTTACATGTTATGTTGCCCAGCCCATCATCTTTAACTTCTTGAAAAAAACTCCTCCCACCTAATTCGTGGAAAATCTCTTCACCCCTGTCATGCAAATCCATAGACTAGCGGTGATGCACCAAGAAAAAAAAAAGAGCCCAGTTCGTTTGTGCCAGCCCATCTTCTAAATGATCTGCTCCCCTGTCACTGTAACATAGCACAATGTACTACAGCTCTCTTTGTAAAACAAAATAAAATTAAGAACCCAAGTGGTAAAACTGAGAATTTACCATGGACTAAGGCTAGGTTGAATAGGAAGAAGATGAGCAGATGGAATTGAGAAGCTATGGGAAGATTTTGATGATGGTTTTAGTGAACTGGTGGAGAGGCTTGCAAGTTAAGGATTGAAGGGTGCAAAGTGGTCTTCGTTATTTATTTATGTTTTTTTAACCTAGTACAAAAATATAGTTTCGTATTTATCATATATAGTTATTTTTAGATTATGTTAGATTTAAGATTAAAACCCTAAATTTGTAATTTTCTATGTTTTTTTTTAAACCAGAAAAAGATTAAGAAGGTTAACACTTGATGCAGTTATAAAAAAAAGATTTGTAGGCTTTTCATGGCTGCTTTTAGGTTGAGATATTTGGACTTGTCTGTTCTACAGGCTTTTGTATGAGAAAAATAATATATACAAAAATAATAAAAATAAAAGGTGTCGAAAAGTTCATGTTATGTTTATTGTTTATTATATGTATTACGCGGCCGTGTGTTCTTGTTTTTGTGTGTTTATATTGAAGAAAAGCATCCGACTTCCACTCCAACACATATGGCAAAGTCCTCCTGCAGATCGAATTACAGAGTTTAAATTGCAGAATTTCAGTTTTACTCCAGCACAAGTTATAGAACTCATTCCTACTGCAATCCCTTTGCACTGCAATTCCTTTGCCTACAATTGATAGGATAGTATTTAATAGTGATAGACTCTGATATGAACACTGTTATGTCTTTACCTTTTCTTACTATAATATTCATTGCAATCCCGTGTATGTAAAGCTATATATGCTAGTACTGTAACAATATGGAGATGAATAATAAGATTCTTCTTCCCTTTTGTTTCTTCAGTTTACTTAATAACTTAAAAATATTTATATATCTTATTTCTGTGGAGTGACAAATATACTTTTTGGGAATAATCATAATTAAATAATTATTATTTTAACAGAAAGGAAAGTTTTGTAGCCATTATATTACCATTGACGGGAGAT
>Ga0325410_1004967_pt1 | contig 14787 bp, 16 predicted proteins | sample PopdelMetagenome_16_FD_206182 | JGI IMG/M metagenome (GOLD analysis project Ga0325410, IMG submission 206182) | Populus deltoides microbial communities from Bellville, Georgia, United States - Xylem-PdIQD-R3 | ecosystem: Host-associated > Plants > Phyllosphere > Stem > Wood/Secondary xylem... | reverse complement strand
ATACCAACCAATGATTTTTTTAGATCAATTTCTTATTTATTTATAATTTTATTTTTTTAAAAAAAATATGTTAATGCTTCATGTTATAGTACTTTTGTTAATACTTCATACTCATATAGTTATGTTTCTAGAGTTTTTCTTTGATTCTCATGGTTGTGTTTATTTTGACCCTAAACAACTCCATGTTTTATAAGTGCTTTAAGGAATTTAACTTTTTAGAATTCTTGAAGAAACAATCACATTTCTCATTTATACTAGTGATCTTTTCTTAGAAGTATTCTACTACACTTTACTTAGTAAACTAAAATATGAAATTCATTAAAAGCACAATCACTCTTTTATCACTTTATAGCTAGCACCTTTTTTTTTATTAAAGAAATAAGCATGGAATGATTATTCCTGAGTTTTACTAAGGATGTAACATGCCTTAGTTTTCTATTTGAATATATATCCTAGGGTCTTCAATCAACTAAGTATGGTTATCATCATGACACTCTTTTATCTTTAAAGGCTTTAAACTCGTTATCTTTAATGAACTATACATAAGTTCTCTCGTCAAACCTTTAGTAATTGGATTTATAATATTGTCCTTTGACTTCAATAGAAATAATCTTATTGAATAACAAGTGTTTAAAAATATTATGTCTAAATTTATCATTATACATTCTACTTTCTGTCTTTTTAATTGTTGATTGACAATTAAAGTGGATATAAATCGTTCATATTGGCTTTTTGTTAATATGAAATATCATCTAAGAAATTTCAAAGTCACTCGACTTCCTCTCTAGTTTTATCAGAAGCTAAAAATTTGATTCCACCACAGATCTTGCGATACATATTTACTTATAGGATTTCTAATATACAACAACTTCACTATGTTTGAAGACATATCCGCTAATAAGTTTCAAATCCTTAATATCAAAAACCCAATTCATATAATTATACCCTTCAAGTATTGTCAGGTATCCAATATAGTAAAAATCATAGTCCAAGATATACTTTAAATATTTAAGCACCAATTTATTACTTTTCAATTATCTATACTTGAATTACTATAAATTTACTTGGCTTACTAACTAAATATGCAATATTTGGTCTTATTCAGCTCATAACATAGATCAAACTTCCAATTATACGAAAATATTTCAATTGATGCATTTCCTCACCTTTGTTTATATATATATATATATATATATATATATATGTACACCTTTATCCATTGGTATTTTGATAGTTTTATTGATAACTTTAAAAAATCTATCAAGAATTTTCTCAAAAAATGAGATTGAAATAATACCAATCTATCAGATATCTTAGAATTTTTTATTTCCAGTATGACATCTACAACATTCAAGTTTTTCATATCAAACTTATTAGTTAATGTTTTCTTTATATACTTGATCATGTATTATCGTTGCCAATGTTTTCTTGATATACTTGATTATGCATTATTGTTGCCTTAAATTAACTTGTCATCCATCTAGAGATATACAATGATATATCATTTATTTGTGTTTTTAATCTAAACATATTTATCAACCATGTTGATTTTAAACTTATTTGTCAATATAAACTATCTATTTTTTCATGTCATTGTTTAGGAGATATTTCAAATTATATAATAAATTGACAAATTTACAGATTTTATTTTATTGCCTTTTAATAACAAACCTTTGGTTTGTTCTATATAAACTGCATTGTCAAGGTCATCATTTAAGAAAGTTATCTTTATATCAATTTGATGCATTTTAAGCATATTAATGGTTATGATGGCTATTAACATTTATATGAAAACTATTCTTGATATAAGAAAATATATGTCAAAATAAGAATAAAAATCAAGAAGTAACACCACAAGATTCATTGCATGTTTTGATTGGACTGGTTATAAAAGCAAGAGTCAAGATGATCAATGAGGCATTTAATGGGGTTATTCGAGACATTTGGGCCAAAAAAACTTTAAGAATTTCTTATAAGGTGGTGTGAAGAAATTGATTTTAGTTACAAAAAGAATTATACTTTTATAAATGTAATCCATGCTAGAGAAGGACAATTTTAGCTTGCAGGTAAGGGTTTATTTTTCTTGTGACTTGTAGATTTGGGCTAAGATTTGGTTTGGAGCTGGTTTTTCTTATGGCTTATGAGTTTGGGCTAAAATTTCTTCTAAGAGGCAGTTTGGGTAGAATCCTAATTTCATATGGATTGGAGATTTAATTATCAAAAGACTTGTGGTATGAGTCTTATACTTATTAAGGCTTGAACTTTGTTATTTTATTTTAAAAGTACTATTAAAGTAGTTTATATTTGAGTTTTAATTTCAATATAATATTCCAATAGATTTTATTTTGTTGAATTGTAAATATTCTTTATGGTTTGTAAGTTGTGATAACTTGATGATTTCAAAAATAATATTGGAGAGGATTTCTCTTGCTCTTGGTTCTTTATTGAATTGTTTAAAATTTATCAAATATTACTTCTTTGTGGCATTTAATCTTTGTAACTTTGGTTTTATAGTCAAGGTAATTATTGGGTCAAGTTTTATTCAAGCTTTCTTGGGTTTGTATTCAATTTTGATTGCGGGTTATAAGGTTCTTATCCTTTGGTTTCACATTAATTGGCATAAAAGATTGATTTTAAAATTAAGTTTTATCTATCTATCTATCTTGAAATTCAATTTTGTTTATGTTTTGAGTTTATTTTTGTTGTTAAGTTCGGTTTTCTCTCAAAACTGTTGAACCTTAGTTTTTTTTAGCTCTTGATTTCAACTTTAACATGATTTTCTAATTTTTTTATGTTCTTGATTTTAGCTTTATCCTAATTTTATAGTTAATAGTGCATTAATTAAAAAAAATATTATAAATCAATCTAGTATTTTGTCCGAAAAAAGAAGACCAAATCTTAAAATCAACATTATTCAAATTCAATAGCTTTGGAAAAAAAAAATTTATTATGGTTTTGATTTGTTTGGATAAATTCATATTCACTCGGGTTTATTGATTTATTTTGTGGTGAATTCAGATTTATTTCCATTATTTTTTTCGGGTTTTATTTGAGTCATTCTTGAATTCGTTCTTATTTTCTTGATTAACTTGTCTTTCTGCATTCGTTAATTGAACTTTATAAGCTGAAATATTATGATTGATTTTGTTTAGTTCCTTAAAAAACTAAAGAAAAGAGTTAAGAGTTATATAAAGGCAAAAAGGTGCAAGAATAACATCAAGAAAAGCCAAGTTAATAGTGAAATATGAGTAGAGGGACACATCTTTGAGTGTAAGCACATAAGAAAGTGTGTAAGGTTTCTTACTAACCTTTGTTTTTCCATATATGAATATGAGTTCCAAATATGGTTTTCTTCATTTAAATAGGAGAAGGAGAATACATTATTTGTGTTATAAGCGATTTAGCAACAATTTAAGAGAATAAATGTGTTATTTGGTGAAGCAAAGGATTAAATGGATATATAAGATGTCATAATTGCTAATTTGCAGGAGGGACAATCCCAAAGGGTCATTAATACTAGGAGGCAAGAAAGACATGCTCGTATATTGTAGATGAGTTTATAGATGAGAATGAGGATGGAGATGCAAATGATTTTAATCAAGCTTTATTCAGTCAAGGGGAGAGAATTTGGCTAAACAGAAATTTCGATAATAGAGAGTTTAAATGAGATACTAGAGTTCTTGATGGTTTAGATAGAAATCTTAGGAGTATTAAAATGAAGATTCTATTTTTTTAAGGAATAAATGATCTAGAAACTTACCTAAACAAGAGAAGAAAATAGAGATGATTTCTCATTATCATAACTACTCTAAAAAGAAAAAGGTAAAGTTAGTTGTGCTTAAATTTACTGATTATATTATTATATAATGGGGTTACCTTGTGTTGAGTAAGAAGAGGAATTATGAGAGGTTTATTGATACTTGGAGGGAGATGAATGTGATCATTAGGAAAATATTTGTTCCTAATCACTATTATTAGGACTTGTATCATAAATTGCAAATCTTAACTCAAGGTTTTAAAAGTGTGAAAGGATTACTATAAAGAGATGTAGGTAGTTATGATTCGAGAAAATACATAGAAGGATAGATAAACTACCATGGTAATTTTTTTAAAAGGTTTGAACAATGAGAAATCGAATGTTACAGAGTTACAAAACCATGTAGAGTTAGAAGACATGATGCATATGACTACGAAAATGGAAATGCAGCGTAAGAGGCAGGGAAGTTCAAATTATAGTTAAAAGTTTGGTCCATTTTGTCATAGAGGTTGAATTGAAAGAAGAATGATAGAGATATTAAAAAGAGTAAAGTTAAAGCACCTAAGGTCAAGAAAAAAGTCTCCGCCAATATTAAAGGTAATTATAATTCCCAACCACCTCATAATCATGATACTAAATGTTTCTATTGTTTAGGAATAAGTCACATAACTTCTCAATGTCTAAACATAAAAATTATGATCTTGTATGACTATGAGGAGGTAGAAACAAAAATAACAACGATGATGAGAAGATGCCATAACTTGAGGATGCTAGTGATGATGAGGTAGAGTGTCTGGTTGAGGGTGAGTCACTTGTGGTTAGGCATGCATAAATTGTTCAAGTAAAAAAGGATGGTTTGAAGTAGTAAAAAGTGAATATTTTCTATATAAGATGCCATATCAATAATAAGATATGTAGCATGATTATAAATTAGAACGTTGTGCTAATATAATTAGTATTACTCTTGTAAAAAAAAAACTAAATTTACCTACTATAAAATATCATAGACCATATAAGTTGCATTGGTTGAATAAATGCAGAAAAGTAAAAATGAATAAACAAGTTTCAGTTTCTTTTTCAATTAAGTGGTATAGTGATAAGGTGCTTTATTATGTTCTTCATATGCATGCGAATCACATATTATTGAGTAGGTCATGATAGTTTGAATGGAAAGTTACTTATGATGAGTTCAAGAATAAATATTTATAGATATTAGATGGAAAATCCATCACCTTTATATCGTTAACCCTAAGACAACTGTATAGAAAATAATATAAATTAAAAAAAAGAATGAGGTTAGAAGAGAGACAAAGAAAAAATGGTTAAGAGGAATGGAAAAAAAAAAGCCAGTAAAAAAGAAAGAAGAGACGAGCTACATGAAAAGAAAAAAAAAAGAGAGTTTAAAGGCAAAAAAACAAATAAGTAAGTCAATTTTTATGCAAAAAAAGTGATATTAAAAGAGCTTTTTCTTATAACCAGCTTATAATTGTACTTTGATACAAAGAGACATGTTTTAACATTAACAATCTTGATCATTCTTTTTATAATATTGTTGTTTCTTTGTTGGAGAAATATAAAGATGTATTCCTTTAAGATGTTCCTAATGGTTTGCTGCAAATTAGGAGAATAAACACATCAAATTGATCATATACCTATATCTACAATTCCTAATCGATCAACCTATAGAAGTATTTTTTAGGAGACAAAGAAGCTTTAAAGGCAAGTTGAGGAGTTGATGGCTAAGGTGTACTTGTAGGAGAACATAAGTCAATGTGTGATACTAGTGTTTCTTAAATTGAAAAAAGGATGGATCTTGGTGGAAGTGAATGAATTGATAAGTTGTCAACAACATTAATGTAAAGTATAAGCATCCAATTACTGGGCTAGATGATATGTTAAATGAATTACATGGTTTATGTAACTTTACAGAACTTGATTTGAAGAGTGGTTATCATCAAATTAGAATAAAAAAAGATGATAAATGAAAAACTACTTTTAAGACTAAACTTTGGCTATATGAATGGTTGATTATGTAGTTTGGTCTCACTAATACATCAAGTATATTTATGATATTAATGAATCATGTATTGTGTGCCTTATAGATAGGTTTTTGGTAATTTATTTTGATGATATCTTAGTTTACGATAAAATCTTAGATAAGTATATTAACCATTTACATTGTGTACTTGATGTTTTGAGAAATAAAAAATTGTATGCCAACTTAAATAAGTGTACTTTTTATATGAATAAAGTTGTTTTTCTTGGCTATGTTATTAATCAAAAGGTATAGAGATTGTAAAGAGACTTTATGAGAGTGTCCAACAACATATAGAGAAAAAGAATGAACAATATACATCTAAAATTAACAAAGGTTGTAGACGTGTTATTTTTTAACCTGGTGATTAGGTTTGGTTATATATAAGGAAGGAATGATTTCTAGCCTATAGTAGATCAAAGTTGTATCCTTGAAGGGATGATCCATTCCATGTTCTTGAATCAGTTGACAATAATGCATATAAGTTGAATCTTTCAAGTGAGTATAATGCTAGCGTGACATTCATTGTTTCTAATCTTTCTTTTTTTTGATGTAGGTGATGATTTGAGGTCAAATTCTTTTAATAAAATAAGAAATTATAAGAATCAACAAGCAACACCATATGATCTATTATATGTTCTGATTGGGCCAATTACAAGGGCAAAAGTCAAGAGGATCAATGAAGTATTCAATAGGATTATTCAAGATATTTGAGCAAAAAGAACATTAAGAATTCCTTCTAAGATGACGTTGAGAATTAAGTTGAGTTGTAATGATGATCAAACTCTAATTAATATAATCCAGACTACAAATAAACAATTTTAGCTTGCTAGATAAAACTTATTTTCTTTATGGCTTGCGAATTTAGGCTAAATTTTGGTTTAGAACTGGTTTTTCTCGTGACTAGTAGATTTAGGCTAAAACTCATTCTAAGAGGCGGTTTGAGAAAAATCCTAATTTTATGTGGATTAAAAACTTATTTATCAAAAGACTTATAACATAAGTCTTATAGTTATTAAGCCTAGGGCTTTATTATTTTATTTTAAAAGTATACTTAAACTAGTTTATAATTGGGTTTTAATTTTAACCTAATATTCTACTATGGTTTATTTTATTGAACTATAAACTCTTTCTTTGGTTTGTAAGTTGTGACAACTTGATGATTTCATAAATAATAATAGAGATGATTTCTCTTGTTATTGGTTCTTCATTAAATTATACATAACTTATCAAATATTCGTTCTTTATGGCATTCAACTTATAACTTTGATTCGGGTAATCATTATAACTTTGATTTTGGCTTTTTTATGATAGTATTCAATCTTAATTATGGGTTATAGGAATCTTACCCTTTGGGTTTGTATAGGTTATTCCACACCTTTTTGTTATTTCAATTATTTAACAACAAGTCTTACTTTATATTCATCAATAGTTTTATTATTTTTATTTTCCTCTTAAAGATCCACTTGTGATCTAATTGTTTACTTTAATGTAAAAGATTCACAAGTTCCTATGTATGATTTTACATAAAGGATTCAATTTTATTATTGATTGCCTCATTTCAATAAAAAGCTTCATGATAAGATATTGCCTTAGAGTAGCTTCGAGGTTTATTTTCTAACAAATATGTTATAAAACCAGGACTACACGGTTTTATTATTTTTTACCCTCTTACTCATTATTGGCTCAACTTCATAATTTTCTATTTGAGGATGACTATTTAAGCTTGCTTCGTTCATTCTTTTAAGAGAACAAATTTCTTGTGACTTTTTAAAAGAAAACATATATTCAAAGAACATAGTATTTCTTGATTTCATTATTGTTTTGCGATGAATATTCTCAAAACTTGACTTTTATACGAGAAATTGATATATATTTCTATTGTAAGTATATCCAATAAACATGCAATCCATAATTTTATATCTTATCTTGATCTTTCTATGATTATATATTGTCATTTATATAAGACACTCTTACACTTTGAGGCCTTTGTAAAAAAAGATTTTCTATTTTTTCATAACTTATATGGTATCTCTTCCAACTTCTTATGTGATACTTTATTAAGTATATAATTGATAATCAAAATTTCCTCCCCTACAAGTTTGAAGGTTCCCGAACTTATCAACATGACATTCATCATTTATTTAAAGTTTAATTTTTATGTTCATTAATGTTATTTTCTCTAGTGAATAAATAGTGATAATTTAATAGATAATACTATTTTAGAAATAGAAGTTACTAAAATAAGCTTCGTAATCAACACTTTTATTGCTTATTATTACCTTTATCTTTTTGTTTAGTTAATTTTCAACTTTATTCTTGTGATGTTTAAACATTTTAAAATCTCCATCTTTGCTTCTAAGCAAATAGATATAGCAATAATTATGCAATCATTAATAAAAAATAATATAATATTTTTTTCATCTCTAGTTTGCATAAATTTTAAATCACCAATAAATAAATTTAGAGGTTCATCACTTGTTTTAATTGTTTGAAAACAAGTCCTTATAAATTTTAATTCTACATAAACTTCATATTTATAAGTTTCTAAAAAATCATTGTTGGTAATAACTCCAAATTAATTAATAATTGTATAAAATTATAATTTACATGTCCTAAACTGACATGCCATATATCACAAGCCTTAAGCAAGTAAAAAGAAGATGCATTATTATTATTATTATTATTATTATTATTCATCTTTTCCTTGGTTACAATGTCATTACAATCATTTTGAAGATGTAATCACATATATATCTCTTACCTATAAATATCCAATGTTCAGTTACTATAAATTTATCACTTTCAAAGATCATTTGAAACTATTTTTGTTCAATAATAAGCTGATACTAAATTATTTCTAATATTAGCAATATGAAGCATATTATTGAGGTTGAGAAGCTTTCCAAAAGTGATATTCAATATAACATTTCCAATACTTAGTACCTTCGAGGTTGATAAATTTTTCATATGTTCATCATCTACCTCTAAGTAAATGAAGAATATCTTCTTTGTAGCGACCCCGATTTTTATATTAATTTTTAATACATTGAATAGATACAATCATGTAAAAAGAGTTGAATTATATAAATATGTGTGTGCCATAAGCATGTTTTTAACTTGCCTCAATAAATAACATTTATGCATATCCTATCATACTTTATAATTCTCATGTATCATTTTACATGCATGTTTTCCTATTAAAAACTTGATAATTAATAAAAACAAGTTTTATCTCAATTTAACAAAATTTATTTACATAATTTACTATACTTAACATGCATTTAAATATGCTAATAGAAATTACATTTAACAAATAATGAGTGTATCTAATTTATAAAAATTTTGGCAAAAATTTTCACCATACGAGGCCATATCTAAAATTTTATTCTATATTTAACTACTTGCAACTTCAACTACAAACCATTCACATTCAATTAATGCAACCCATACTTATACAAATATAGTCTCAAACTCATAATCCATTAATCTCATCAAGAGCATTTTGACACAATATATATATACATAGCTGTAATTAAGTTTGAGCTAATGTTATATAACTAATTACATCCCTAAAAGATTAAGAGATATCATCTCTCTTACAATATAAAAATACTTGAAATAAATATAAACAATAAACATACATACAATATCATAGTTAAAATTTTAAAAATAACTAGGTAAAACTAATTAAACTAGAGCTTGATGTCAAGATGACAATGGTAGATGAGAAGAACTGTAAGACACATGATTCATGTGAAATTTCTAACTTGAACGTAACTATAAATCATTAGTGGTAATTTTACATACAATCTTTTAAAAGACATAGAATTCATAATTTTGGTATGCATTGCCCCCTAACTCTATATCAAATCCACCAGACAAGAAACGTGATTTCAAACTGTTGCTGAGTCGTCAGACTTATCTACCAAAAGATTTATGGAATTTTTATGAATTGCGTTGGGGGAAATCTGCCAAAGCTAGGTAGATAGATAAACTCATTTCCTGTTTATAAATGAGAGCAAGAAACAGAATCAAACAATTGTTTTCTAATCAACATTCCTTTTTCTTTGGGGTATGTAGATACTAAGAGTTCTCTCACTACCAGCCAGCAGACATCATCTGGCTAGGTCTTGTCAGTATCAACAATGAGAGAAAAAAACCTCAATCGCTTCTTAGTTTTTTACATTTTGTTATTACTTTTAAACCCCTGCCACTTTTATTGGTTTATTGTTATGTATTAATTCTCGTCATTAATACATACATTATATCATACCATTTTCCATATAAAAGCATATTCACATATGATTTTGCCCAAAAGGCATAAAATCTACAAATCTCTGGCTTTAAAGGCATAACACTCATAATATATTGCCTTGAAGGCATGATACTCATATATTTCCACTTTAAAGGTAGAAGAAATTTATATATGTACAAGCAACATGTATTTTAACATGATTAGAGTAACTTAAACAAATTTAAAGATAAGGGGTGAACCTTTGCCTAAAGCTCTTGTAATGCGTGCTTTTTAGAAAGCATGTCCTATACTGGATGCTTCTTCTACAATTTCCAAACATTAAAAATCAATTTCTTGTTTAGTCAAACATATAAATTTGTTCATTTAACAACCAATTTAGCTCATCTTAGCCTATATAACATACACATAATTAATTCATTCTTTAACAACAATATCATTGCATTTGGCCATTTGTACATCTACATACTTACACACTATTTGATTTAACAACCACCACTCATATGCATATTATTTCGACTATAATAGCCCATATTTACTCACACAAACATTATCATCATAATCCCAATTACAATGCATTCACTCTTACACATCCAGGCTTCTATAACAACCTTTTTTTTTCTTTTATTTGGGCTACCATAACAGCACATTTTTGTTTTTATTTAGGCTACCATAACAACCTATTTTTCTCTCCATTCAAGTTGTCAAAATAACCCAATTTTTCCTCCATTCAGGCTATTGTATATGCTTCTTTGTTCAAATAAAACCCCTAAAAAATTAACCCAATTCCATGTCTCATTTACCTCCAAGTTAGCCAACATTTTTTTGCCACAAACACACATTTATTTTATCATTTTTGGTTCCCATCACCAATTCACACCCAACACAAAATTCTATATTTTTCTTTTCTTCCAAAGGTATGCCAATAAGGATTCAAACATATAATAACTTAATCATTCAAACCTTATATAATTAAACTCTCCAATCCTATATAACCAATTTGATTTAAGCATAGTTTTTCCCATTCCATACTTTCACACAACCAAACATATTAAAACAATAAGTTTAATCAAATTTTCAATTTTTCATCATTCAAATATATAATTGCCTTCAGTACACTTTTAGTGAATCACGTTAAAACATCCAAAACCAATATCAAACATTCATAGCATCATTAAAAACATCAAATATCATATAATTTCATTAAATTTCCATGAACTCTTAAAATCTTACTCATGGCTGGCCACATTAGGGATTAAATTCCCAAAATTATTTTCAATTCATCCTAATTACATTTGTTATAGCATTTCCCACACCAAATAACTAAAAGATTGATCAATTACCATTTTTATACCAATTTACACAAATCTTAGAAATTTGAAATATGAGGGTTTTCTTCTCCTCACCTAAAAATAAGAAAGAAATGAAATTAATTGAGGGTAAGTTCCTCACATTTACTGATTTAACTCAATTACATTTACTAATTTAACTCGATTTAATGAGTTTTTGCAAAAAATCTCCAAAAACTTCTCTTTCAATTTTTAAGCTTTCTCTCTCTATTTCTCAAACTCCCAACCTCTTTATCTCTCTAAAGTTCTCTGATTAGGTTTGTTTTCTTAATAGAGTTCACTTGGAGTCACTGCTCCAATTTATAAATTTGAGAGAAACTTTTATAAAATGAAGAAATAAGAGGAAATTCTGAGCTCTTTCCCTCTCTTATGGTCGTCGGCCTCTCTAAAAAAAGATGAAATTTTTATTTTAATTACAAAAATGTCACTCTTAATTGCTTTATGTGTTATTTTTAGTCAATTACCTACTCATCAGTGTTGTTCGCATACTGATTTATTACTTTATCTCGTTTGAGATTTTTAAGCTAAGTTACTTGGGACTTTCACCCCTAATCATTATGATTTTCTCTTTAACTTATTATTTTTTCTATTGTCGATTACACTATTTAACATTGATTTATAAATTTTAGGTTGGGGGTTTACACTTTTCTTAGTATAAACATGACTTCTAGCACCGATATTAATCAACTACTACCCAGGATTGTTGATTAGGTTGAGTTTGGAGACAAGCTCATCTCCAACACTTTATTTGTGAGGTTATTAACCTTAATGACATTAGTTTAAGCGATATCTTTCAAGGTTGCCTTGTTGAGCCCTATTTATGCAATTATTGGCTTATTGTCTAGTCTTATTATAGATAAAGCATTTTTCATTAAATTTTTTAGCAATTCCATTTCGCTTCACAACAAGATTCTTCTTTGGTTTTTATTGTTGTTCTTCGTTGTTTGTTCAATAATGTTTGCATTTAAAGTCATAAAGGAAAATTTAACTCTTTTTTGGGACAACTTATTATCCTTTTCTGTCTTCAATTTTGGAATGAATTTTCCAACTTTCATGTCCTATGCTTATCTTTAAGGTAGTTCTTGAAATCTTTCTAATATGATGATAATTTTTCAATAACTACATTCACTTGAAAAGATTCACTCAGAACCACCTCTTCAACATGAATATCATGTAAGATGAGTTAAAACTCTTGAACTTGGCTAATTATATTCCTTGAATCGATTATCTTGAAATCAAGAAATTCATTGACTATAACCTTTTTCATGCCAGTGTATTCAACCTTGTACTTTCGATCCAAAGCTTCTCTTAATGCCTTTACACTCTTGATTAAACTATACATATTATACAATGTATTATCCAAATCATTTAAGGTGTAATTTTTATATATAAAATAACTATGATTCTATGTGTCCACACTTGTCATAATAATGGAATCAAACCCATCACTGACAAATTTGACGCATCTTCAAGTAAGAACTTCGTTAAGTTCAAAATGGTTAGATAGGATAACATCTTTTATTACCACTTCTTAAAGTTCCAATCAATGAACTTTTTAGGTTTCTCATCATTCACTACAATAGATGATGGTGGAATCTTAATTACCGAAGTAGTAGTTGATGTACTATTTATCAAAACAACACTGGTTATAATAACCATTTCTTAGGTTGAAGACAAAATGACTATTCTAAAACAATAGATAAATGTATACAAAAAAAAACAAGTAACAAAAATATAAATTAATTAACCACGAAACTAAACTAAATAATTAAACAATTAGAAATAAAATGTTTTAGACTTAAAATTGTTAGGAAAAATCACAATTCATTATAAATTCAATTTTCATATGCAAGTTTGGTTCTAATTAAAGCAAATAAACTAAAATTGCATACAACTTAACAAACTAGATTAGATCAAGTTTCTAGTATAGAAATACATAAAGCTCTAAACTAAATTACAACATTAACAAATAGAGGCAAAACCTAAAGATTGCTAAATAATAATGTATTTTAATGTTTAGTTTTACTAGATATGATTTGCATGGACATAAAACTAAATTTCTTAATTTGTTAATTTTGTAAACTTAATTTTTTCTTATACCTATCAAACAAACACTTCATCTCTAAGGATAAAATAAGCATACAACAAATTACATATAATCTATTTCAAAAATAAAATGTATAATAAAACCTAGTTTAAATAGAATATTTAGCACACTTGCTTATTGAAGTACTTAGTATGTATAGAAATAGATGCATACCATGTTGTTATCAATGATTATGTCCCTTGTTGTTAAGGCTTTATTACTCGGCAATTGAATTGCAATCAGTTTGTAGGATAAATTTATTAGGAAAAGCTATTTACACTAAGATTCCATAAAAAGTATTATCGGTTGGGGTTGATTTGTAGTTATTAGGGATAACTATAAATTAGACTCCAACCTATTATACCTATCATAAATTAAGATGAACTTGTGAAACTTCACTAAAAATAGCTTAAGCTATTAAGGTTTTGGTAATTTAGTGACCATTGTTGGATTTTTTTATATAAAAAGATTCATGTTAAATTTGAACTTTTTTTAAAAAAGAAATAATGATGACTATCCTTTAAAAGATAATAATTTTAAAATCATTGGATAATGTATAAAAAAACCATAAGTGATACATCACTAAAAAATATAAAATAAAAAACAAGATGGTCTATAGCTATCATTAAAAATGGATTCATCAACATTCAATCATTTGAAATGATTATTTCTTTTTTAAAAGATTAGAAATTTGAAATATATAGAGTAGTAATTTCATTCAAAAACCATAAAAACCCATTAATTAAATTCACTAAAAAACACTAATATAGAACTAATCTTTATAAAAAATTGATCCTATAAAATTGCATCTCATAAATTAGCAAACTCATGTTATTAGCATCCAAAATCAAAGATCTTCTCAAAATCTACAAATACGAATCCACCACCATTATAAAATCCTTCACCACTATTAAACATAAAAAAGCATCTAAACATATTTCAATGTTTGAATCTTATATACATTGATTGACTTTTTGCACTTAAAAAGAAAGGATTATGTTTAAGGGTTTTGAGTAGGGGTGTTCACGGTCCGGTTTCAACCTAAAAATTCATTTTAACTCAAAAATTCAACCAAACCGGAAAATAGTATTCTTTGTTAATATATACCAGACCGAACCAATAACCGGTTTTGTTTGGTTCGAGTTGGTTTTTTTAGCATTAAAAACCAGAAAAACCGAGAACCAATGAAGATTTGTGGAAGCCTTCGTGGGTGCTGGAATGAGATTCCTTAATTATAGGAATAATGAAGTTAGATGTGGGCAAGAGATAGATTCAACCGTTAAAGAGAATTATTCCTTCCTTGAA
>Ga0325410_1004966_pt1 | contig 14788 bp, 7 predicted proteins | sample PopdelMetagenome_16_FD_206182 | JGI IMG/M metagenome (GOLD analysis project Ga0325410, IMG submission 206182) | Populus deltoides microbial communities from Bellville, Georgia, United States - Xylem-PdIQD-R3 | ecosystem: Host-associated > Plants > Phyllosphere > Stem > Wood/Secondary xylem... | reverse complement strand
CTTATTAAATATTAATTCATTGTTTGATAAACTACGTGGACTAAGTTGTAGTTTATTATTATTTATTTTCCTAATCTTATTTTTAATCATTGATCAATAGGTAGTTTTTGTTATAGTTATAAGACAAGATCTGAAGGTTAATCTATCTCAAGGTCAAAGTCGTGAATTAGATAATTTATCTAATTTTCTCTTTAAAAAAATTTAAAATGCAGTTTTAATATAAAAAATAATTTTTTCATTAAACCTAGTCAGATCTTAGATTAACTTAATAAGTGATGCTAGTTCTTAAAAGATCAAGTATGTATTTCGCCAACTATCATAACTCGATCCCATTGTCATAATTATAACTAATTCAGCATGTTTGGTATTGTGGTAATGGTTGTTTTTTAAAATATTATTTATTTTTTAAAATTTATTTTTGACATCAACATATCAAAAAAAATTAAAAAAAATTGAAGCAAAGAAAGAAACAAAATTTTTTAATTTTTTTCAAAAACGCTTTTGAAAAGTGAAAACAAACAGGTTGTATATACATTAAAATAGCTAGGTTTTTCATTGTAGTTCTACCAACTATTTTTTATTTTGGTCGTCAATTGTTTTCTTTTCCAATCACAATCTTCAATGGAAAAATTACAATTTATCAATCAAAATTTGTTTAGGATGAAAAAATTAACAAAAAAAAAAGCTGAAGAATAAAATAAAAAGAAATATCTTGTCCAATCTAAAATTTGGGGGAAAAGATTCTTTTAGTTCTCCTATTCTTTTTCTTCTTCCTTTAAAATTTTTGTGAATTCAAATTTGATCTAAAAGTTTATTATTTTTTTATTTTTCAGTTCTTGAATTTAAAAAAAGAAAGAGAAAATTATTGGATTCATGTGAGGAGAGAGAAAATCATTGGTTTTCATCTAATCTAGCCACTAAAAAAATCAATTTTGGTATTAATAAGTTTCATTTGATAAAAAAAATTTAATAATAGTTATTTTAAACTTCAATATTACTTGGAAAAATAAATTAAGGCTCGGTTTGATTTTGTATTTATTGATTATTTTTTTGGTTTTCCAAGTTAATAAATTGATGTTATTAAATATTTTTAGATAAATATAAATTAATAAATGAGCTGTTTGGGGAAAACTAAACATATCTTTGTTAAGAAGTGGCTGGAATTTGGGTTTTAATAGTAAGGGAAATTACTTATTTGTCCAATTAGTTAAGTGTTTGGAAACGTTACAGTGATTGTAGTTTAAAATAATTTTTGTTTAAAAATGTATTAAAATAATATATTTTTTAAAAAAATTTATTTTTAATATCAATATATTAAAATAATTTAAAAATAAAAAAAATAAATTTTTTTCTCAAAATTTTAAGATATATGGTTCCAACCGTGTCACAAACACTGCCAAAGTGATGAGCATTGACTCTCTCGTTCAAATGCTATTTTTCCATGCAGTCCACTTTTTAACTTATTCTTTCTTTCTTTCTTTCTTTTTAGTTCTTAAGAAAGTAACCTAGTCCAGCCCGAGGCTGCAAGTACACAACTTCAGTGGACCAATCACGTGAGAGGGTGGTGTCCTGTCAGCGATACGTCAGGAGAGGATCCTCTAAATTCATCTGTTTGGATCAGTAGACAAGGTTTCGGTGCTGTTTATTTTTGTTTTTGAGAATTTTAAAATTTTAATTTTTTATTTTAAATTAATATATTTTTAATCATTTCGATGCGTTGATATTAAAAATATTATTTTAAAAAATAATGAGAAGTCAACAAAATTATCTTAATTTGCTGACATATTCTTCAAAATGGGAGAAAAAAGAGTTGAAATAAAATGTTTAAATACAATATTTCTCGTGATTAAAATTGGTTTATGCAACGTGGTGATAGCTTTCTATGAAACAAGTGTCAAGTGCTTTCTATTATTTTTATTTTTTATTTGATTTAAATTAATATATTTTTGTTATTTTCGGATTATCTTAATTTACTGATATAAAAATAATTTTTTAAAATAATAAAAAAATATTATTATATTTTCAAATACGCTGTAGAGCATGCCGCCCATAATCTAAATGGGATTTTTGGTGCTTGACAACTGGGGGCAGGTAAGATTCAGGTGTCGATTTGGTCGGCGAGGGGGGCCATTACCGTGAGGCTGCTAGTGTTTTTTTTCCCTTCCTTTCATCGCTTTCTTAGTGTAATTTTGCCTCCATGGTGGCCATGCTCTCTCGGTTCTTGATAGCTCAGTTCATTCGTCTCTTACAGAATCTTGCTATATTTTGCTGAAGTAGCTGCTCCCTTGTACACGCACATAGTTGATTGATGGTGCACAAATTATGTCACAAAATGGTTGGATTAAGCTACTTGGTATTATGCTAATTATTAATTATTCTGGTTTTTTCCTATTTTACTTTAAGATATTCTTAGAGTGATTGGCTTTTCACGGTAGCAATGATAGGTGTGAAGTGAAATCCTTTTTTACTTTCATCATCACATTTGTAATGATTTTTTTATATATTTTAAATTTATTTTATTTTATTTTATTTTATTTTATCATTCAACATTAAGTTTGTTGGGTATTAAACTTCATAATTTCTTTCGATTTGTTTTCTATGGTGTTTTTTTGTCTCATGTCTCGCATCACGATTTTTGCGGGTTAGTCGTGTTGATTCGGGTTATTTTTTTAATTATTTTTTCCTAAACTTCATCTATCAACATTGAATTGATTGAGAATTGAGATTCATAAGTATTTTTTTATTTGATTTCTAAGGAGCTGTCATGGTCTTACAATCCAGGTCGCGAGTTTTGTGAGTTAGCTTGGTTGACTTAGGTTTTTTTTGTTATTTTTTAATTAAACATTTTTAAAAAAAATTTCATCATTTAACATTGATTTGATTGATAATTGAAATTTATAATTTTTTTATTTGTTATTTATGGAGTTGTCCTGCTTTTTTGCTCGAGTTTGACAGGTTAACTAGAGTTGACTTGATAATTTTTTTTGTTATTTTTTTTCAATGTAAGCCTTTAATATTAGATTGATTTGGAATTGAGTTTCATTTTTTTTTTCTGATTTTCTTTCTATAAGTTTATCATGGTCTTATGATTTGGGTCAAGGGTTAAGCCAATTGACTTGAGGTTTTTTTTTCTTTTTTTTTCTTTATTTTTTTTTAATTTCATCATTCAATATTGGGTTCATTGAGAATTAAGTTTCATAGTTTGTTTTGGTTTGTGTTCCATGAAGTTATCCTGGTTTTATGACATAGGTCACGAGTTTGGTCAGTTAACTTGAGTGTTTTTTTGTGTTCTTTTCTTAATTGATTTTTTTTTATTTCATCCTTTAACATTGGATTGATTGCAAATTGAGCTTCGTAATTTGTTTCGATTTGCTTTTTATGAGATTATCCTGATCTCATGACCTAAATTTGATAAGTTAGCATAAGTTGACTCAGATCATTCTTTTAGTTGAATTTTGTTTTCATTTACATCCTTCAACATTGCGTTGATTAAGAATTGAGTTTAACATTTTTTTATTTGCTTTATATAGGGTTATTAGGGTCTCATAACCTGGGCAGCGGATTTAACAGATTAATCCAAGTTGATCTGAGCTGATCTAATATGTTTTTATTTTAATATTTAAAAAAATATTATTATTGAGTCAAACAATATTTTTATCGGTCATCCGAATTGTCTTTGGATCTACAAAGTCGACCAACTCACACCATGTCAATCCTCATGTAGTTTAATTTTTTTCTGTACATATTAACAACATTTGAATATTTTTTTATACTAAAAAACATTGATTCGACCCGCAGCGTAGCACAAACAATGATCTAGTTAATATATATTAAAATGACTTGGCTTTTAACTGTAACAATGAACAATAAAATACCAATCTTTTTTTCAATTTAGTCCTCAAAAGTTTCATGATTTTTTTTTAATTTTAAACCTTTTTTTTAATTTCATCCTCTAATATTTGATTTATGTGGTATTAAACTTTATAATTTATCTTGATTTACTTTTTATAAAATTATTCCGGTTTCATAACTTAGGTCGCTAGTTTTGCAGGTTAACTATGTTGACTTGTGTTTTTTTTGGTCATTTTTAATTGTTTTTTTTTTCTTAACTTCATTCTTCAAAATTGAGTTTATTGGGAATAAAACTTCATCATTATTTTTTGATTTGCTTTTTAAGAGGTTATCACATGCTCATGACCCTGGTCGCAAGTTTTATGGGTTAAACAGATCAACTTGATTTTTTATTTGAATATTTTTCTTTCAATTTTATCTTTTAACATTGGATTGATTGAGAATTAGACTTTAAATTTTTTTTATTTGCTTTCTTTAGAGTTATTTCAGTCTCCTAACCAGGGTTTGATAGGTTAACCTAGGTTGACTTATGTTATTTTTTCTGTCCTTTATTTTATTTTATTTTTTTCAATTTAATTCTTCAACATTAGGTTGATTGATAATTGAGCTTTTTAATTTTTTTTTATTTTCTATGTGGTTATCACAATCTTATGACTTGGGTTGCGGGTTGGGCCCGTTAACTCGAGGTTTTTTTTGTCCTTTTCTAGTTGATTTGTTTTTAATTTTATCTTTCAATATCAAGAATTGATTGGAAATTAGACTTCATGATTTTTTTTGTTTGTTTTATATGAGTTTATTCTGGTCTTATAACTCGATTAATGAGTTTGTTCGGTTCACTCATATGGTTTTTTGTGTGTTTTTTTAATTGATTTTTTTAATTTCATCCTTCAACATTGAGTTGATTGAGAATTGAACTTCATAATTTGCTTCGACTTGCTTTTTATAGGATTATTTCAGTCTCATGATCTAAGTTTATCAGGTTAACTGGAGTTGACTTAGCTCACTTTTTTAGTTGATATTTGTTTTCAATTTCTTCATTAATCATTGAGTTGATTGAGAAATATTTGATATGTTTTTTTATTTACTTTTTATAGTGTTATCGAGTTTAATGACAAGGATAGCGGATTCAATAGGTTAACCTGATTTGATCCGAATTGATATAACATATTATCGTTTAATATTTTAAAAAACGATGTCGTCTTTATTTTTTTAAGTCAAACTAAATTTTTATCATAAATAATTCTTATATAATTCTAATAAAAACACATAAATAATACATAAATATCTTTTTATATTTTAAAAAATTCATTCAATCATCGACGTAACGCGTGGAATAATCTGGAATACAGATAAGAAGAGTATCATTGATATAATAAATGCCTAGTAGCACCCATTTATTTCACAAATTTTGAAGCAAATACTAACGGGACGTCTAGTCCTGCAAAACAAATGGTGACCGATGATCCGTACAAGTTCTAGAAATACAAAGAGAGGAAGAGCACATCTACCAATACATTATTGTGCATATAGTAATTGCTTTCATGCTAATAGCAGACGGATAGCCTGATGAATCCTGTCTGTTTTGGAATGCGATCATATTTGTTTTTGTATATATTTTATTTGAATTATGTATTAAAATAACTTCCATTAAAACTATTAAAAAGCACTGGACAGTACCAATCAGCCCAGTAAAGTATAGTTAGCATGATGAAAAGGAACTGAAGCGTACCTTTCAATACAGAATCTCCATTAATTAAACTCCCCTTCGTGTCAATCCTTTCATCGTTGGATTATCATTTGAAAAGGTGTTTGGAGATTATCAGTTCAACACAGTATCTCCATTAAATTATTCCTTAGATTTGCATGCTAATATTCAAGTGGACATAAATCATGCCACGAAGCGAAGCTCGGAGGTTCTTCCATGGAGAAACGTCCTCCCACGTGCCATATATTATTAAAAAAAGAGGGTTTAGTTCTAGAATCAAAGAAATAAAAAAGGAGAATGTCTTTCATGTGCTTGTAGGGCAGGGCAGGGGGTATATTAGTTGGATTATAAGAGAGAAGGTGATGTGCTGATTGCTACCAGAGAAGAAAACGACGACGAATATATATATTGGTGGAAATTGAGAGCTGGGGGACATAGCTAGAGTGGCAAAAAAAAGTTGATTCTGGGAACTTGAACCAAGAACAATCTGCTCAAGGCTCGGTCATGAAATCCATCAAACTCCCACCTGTGCTTTGATTCTCTTAAAGTTGATTTCTCGTCGAGTTAGTTTAAGGTTTAGCTTTCGGAAGCTTCAGTTTCTCACACACACCATTCTCCAAGTCTCAACTCCCCACCACACCACCTTTGCGTTAATATTTTGCGCTGAAAAGAGGCTCCCAATGAAGGTAAGTTGTTTGTTAGTGAAGAGATATATCATGGAGCTAGAGGCCTCCTCGTTTCAAATCCATGATTCGGATTCGTCAACTATATTACACACACTCCCACGTATATTTATATATAAATGGTGTTTTGATGAGAGGTTCTCTTTCGCTGTTGGCAGCTGTTCAGCTGGATGCAGAATAAGATTAATGGCAAACAAGGGAACTGCAGAAAACCAAACACAGTGCTTTCAGCTACTCGTAAGCGTTCTTCCAACTCTTCTATCTAATGGAAGTGTTCTTGCTCGAGAACTCTTCCTCTCTGATCCTTCTTCAAACCCATCCTATATCTTTGCTTCGGCATTTCGGTTGATTTTGAGGAACGTCGTTAATTCAGTCCATGCATAAATTAGTTTTGTAAATTTAACAATTTCTCTAAAATTAAGTTTTAGCTAAGGAATGTTGGCCGATGTATCCACACCAGGAGACATGAAATACTAATTTATATATATATAAAATCCCAGTTGAAATGCACGCTACTGATAAGCGCAATGGCTTATTAGACAAATCAACAAGTGTGGATTCGGAAGGGAAAAAATAAAGAGTGAGGATGGAATTGATAAATATTGAACACTTTGTCCGAATTGCAGATTCACCCCTTCTATATTTGCAAATCTTACTTTCTTACTCGTTTTACCTTCTCAGCAGATGTTTGCATCTTAAATTTATCGCTCAATTATTTTTTTTTGTCTATTGGACAGAGCATGTGAAGCAAGAGTCCCGAGAGGAATTTAGCGATTGGCCTCATGGCCTGCTTGCAATTGGAACCTTTGGCAACAACGAACTTCGAGACAATAATGAAATCCAAGATGTTGAAGAGCACCCGTCTCCGTCCGATGATTTACAAGATTTCACACCTGAGGAAATCAGGAAATTGCAAAAAGAGTTGACAGGGCTTTTAACAAGAAAGCCATCTTCTCAAGATAAGGAAAAGGAAATTGCAAATCTTCCACTGGATAGATTTCTTAATTGCCCGTCAAGCTTGGAGGTTGATAGAAGAATCAGCAATACAGTGATTAGCGACGTGGATAACCATGAGGATGATATTGAGAGGACAATCAGTGTCATACTTGGCAGATGCAAAGACATCTGTGAAAACAATAATAAGAAGAAAGCTATTGGGAAGAGATCGATCTCTTTCCTTCTCAAGAAGATATTTGTTTGTTCAAGTGGGTTTGCTCCACAACCAAGTTTGAGAGACACTCTTCATGAATCAAGAATGGAGAAGGTATACTCACGAACTCAGACTTACTTTATTCATTTACATGCATTTCTATCAGTCGGTATGCATTTTCTCATGACGAAAACATTTCTCCATGCCAAGACTATTTCACTCCTCAATATATATAATTTATACGACCGCTGAAGGTTGTTGTTATACTTGCAAACAGCTTTTGAGAACATTACTTCACAAGAAGATTAACCCACAGAGTACTTCCCGGGCATCATCAATGAAGAAATATATTGAGGACAGAAGTACTCCGAAGAAGGACAAGGAAGATGATGAAAAGCGGGACAAGACCAGTAATGGATCTAAATGGGTCAAGACAGATTCAGAATGTAAGTTTTTTTTTTTTTCATGGGTGTCAAGACATGTAAAACCATGTATATAAGATGAATGATTAAGATCCAGTTCTACTATCAACGTGCTGATCTTGTTTTTCAATTTTAATGCAGATATTGTGCTAGAGATTTAAATCTTCATGCCATTAAAGGATTCGTATTACAAGGTATGTACAAGAAGATCCCTTTTCTCAGCCATGTTCACTACTAGCACTGCAGAACTTTCACCAAACCAGAACTTCAAATATCATAATTGGCTAAATATTATAACTATTGTCAAAAAAACAAATATAGATATGTGAAGTTTTATCCCTGTGCATACTCACATTACCAAGGCAATTTGATCTCTGACATGGATGCTAAATGACTCAAATTCCAGATTCAAATGTGGATTGAAGCTGGTGAGATACTTGGAATTATGGACTAAAGAGATGAAATTTCAAGACCATAAAAGCCATCAATAATGTCACAGCTACTTCGAGGGTGGATTCATGAGGACAAGGAGAGCCTTTTTTGATCAAGAATGTCACTAGCTATCATCTAGTTTACAGTTCTTCCCCGGCCCCTTTTTTCTTCTTCTTTTTTCCATGTTTGAATCTGTGAATTCAGGGCATCACATGTTAACAGGATACACAGCTAGACATTCCCTACATTTTTCAGTCCTCTTTCACCACGCCCTTTTCTCGTAGCTATGTTTTCTCTCTGTAATATACATAATCTTGACGTTAATAATATAAAACTGACAGAACCCTGTTTTCGAGGTCTTTGAAAAGAACCCTGTTTCTTTCAGTCGATCGGGGATCGATTATTCTGTTTCGATTTGCCTTGGTGGGTGAAAGAAATTCTTATATGGCGAAACACATTTTTATATGCTTTATTTAAATGTCATTTAAATTATATTTATTTTACATTAAAAGACATAATGATACTAGTAAGAATTTATATATCCTAGATTCACGAAACATAATGTTAAATATAAAGAAAATATGACATGAAAAAATTCTGAGAATATTATACAAGATATTGTATCATGATTTCAAAGTGAAACCTACTTTAGATCTCATAAAATAAACTATTCATGTTTATTTTTATTTTTTTATCATATTTTTAATGAAAATAATCTTTAATTTAATTATTGAAGAAAATAATATCTTGATCAAAGCATACAATTAGATTCAATGAGTGTTTGGCAATGTAGTGTAAGGTATTTTTTAAAAATATTTTTTAATATATATATATATATATATATATATATTATTTTTTATATTAATATATTAAAATCATAAAAAAATATTAATTTGCTATTTTTTATATAAAAACTAATTTGAAAAATATTTTAAAAAACAGAAACTATTAGAATATCCAATTTACACTCAATAATCCAACAATGATGTCAAGAGATTTGTCAAGCCAAACAGATAAAAGAGAATCAAAAAAATCCCAAAGGTCGGTATTTAAATCTTGCTTAAAACCTTTTAGCTCATTCTTGATGATTTCTCATGTTACGCTACGCTACGGGTTGAAAAAAAATTTAACATAATAAATATATTTAAGTATTGTTAATGTATTTTTTAGTAAAAAAAAATTATATAGAGATTGACCTGACGTGATTTAATCGACTTGATATATTCAAAGACAACTCAAATTATCAATAAAAATATAATTTGACTTAAAAGAATTAGGATAATACCCTTTTTTAAATATTAAAATGACAACATATCAGATCGACTTGGATCAACTCGGGTTAACCTGTCAAATCCACTACCTAGATCTTAAGACCCTGATAAACCTATAGAAAGCAAATAAAAAGTTTTTATTAAACTCAATTATCAATCAATCCAATGTTAAATGATAGAATTTAAAACAAAATTCAACTAAAAGATTGAGCTGAGTTAACTCGGGTTAACCTACCAAACATAGATCATAAGACTGAGATAACCCCATAGAAAGCAAATTAAAACAAATTATGAAAATCAATTACCAATCAACGCAATGTTGAAGGGTGACATTAAAAAAAAATCAATAAAAAAAAGAATATAAAAAACTATCCGAGTCAACTTATCAAACTCATGACCAAGATCATGAGATCAAAATAACTTCATAAAATGCAAATAAAAAAAAAAAGGATGATGCCTAATTCTCAATTAACATAATATTTAAGGATGAAATTAAAAAAAATTAATTAAAAAAAACTCGAGCCAACCGGCTTAAACTGTGACCCGGGTCACAATACCGTAATAACATAATAAAAAGTAAATAAAAATTTCTAAATCCTAATTTCAAATCAACCTAATTTTTAAGGATTAAATTAAAAAAAATAAATAAAGGACAAAAAATGACTCGAGTCAACCCTGGTTAACTCTACAAACCCGAGTCAGAAGACCGAGATAACTCTATAGAAAGCAAATCAAAGAAAATTATAAAGTTTGATCCCAATCAACCCAAAGTTGAAGGATAAAATTAAAAAAAAAATAATTAAAAAATAAACAAAAAAATAACATGAGTCAACATAGCTAATCCGCAAAACTCTCGTCCCAGGTCATGAGATCAGGATACCTCTATAGAAAGCAAATCAAAACAAATTATAAAGCTCTATACTTAGTAAACTCAATGTTAGAAGATAAAATAAAAAAATGATTAAAAATAGACAAAAAAAATAATTCAAATCAACATGACTAACCCGTATAACTCACAACACGGATCATGAAACTGAGATAACTCCATAAAAAACAAATTAAAATAAACTATGAAGTCATATATTCAGTAAACTCAATGCTAGAAGATAAAATAAAAAAAAAATAATTTTTTTTAAAAAAGGCCCGCTAAAGAAAAAAAATGTTTTTCACCAAAAAAATTTGTTAATTTAGTGAAAAAACCAAGCTCTTAATATATATTAATAATAATAATTGTGTCGCTCTAACCATAAATTAAGCCCATACTCTAGAAAGACAAAAAAAAAACTAAATAAATAACAATTGAATCTTTCTTATAACACTATAATCTAGTCTTCTAACATACGGCATGTTTGGTAATATAGTTGTAAGTATCATATATATATATATATATATATATATCATCGTATCAAGACTATGTAAATAAAAAATTGATGTTTTTCAACCAAAACCATCTTAGAAAAACACTTGCAACTATTTTACAAAACATTTTTTTTTATGATTTCGTTTTCTCCTAATACCTCTTTAAATCCAAGGGTATAAAAGTGCCACATGACTATTCATTTCAACATCTTTTGGGACAATTAAAAGTTTGTTTATTATTTAGTCCAATTAGGCTAGATTGATGAAATTTCACAAATATAGGGTAAATAATGACTAAATTTTTAACATAGAAGCTAATTTTTCGAATTGATATAAACTCAAGGACTATTTAAAAAGTTTCTTCATTATAATTGTATGAACAATAATAATGTATATTATTTTTATCATAAAAAATCATAGTTATTTTATTTAGTTTTATCAAAATTAAATAATGTTAAAGTAATTGAATGTGGATAGACATCACAAGATAATTTAATCTAATATTAAAAAGGAAAAAAGTCAGGCCAATTCAGCATTTAATGTAAAGATTATGGATGGAATTCCTTGTTTAAATAATAACATAAGATAAATATGAATATCAAATTAAAAGAATGAATTGATAAAAAATAAAAAACAAAACACATAAAACCCGGGTCAGCGGTTAACCTAGGTTTTTTTTTTTTTTATCATACTTAATTTTTTACCCCTATTTTTCCATGTATTTTCAAAGATAGAAGTTTTCTAAATAAAATACGTTTTCAATGAAGTTCAACCCATTTTTGTTACTTTCTAATTTTTGTGTGTGTGTAATAAGATAGGTAAATGAAAATAAAAATAAAAGGAAATTAGAGAGAGAAATTAGAGGCAAGAAAGAAAAGGGGACTAAATGGAGTAAGGATTAAAAAAATATAATGAGAAGATTATGCAAAAAAGAGAAAAAAAAAAGAGAAGAAAATAAAATAAAATAAATTATAGTTTTGGGAGCACCACCATCAGCCACAACAAAAGCTCCTCACTCATAAATCATCCCTGAGGTAAGTCACAACCTCTCTTCCCTGTTTTTTTATTTATTTACCCTAGGGTTTTGCATGCATGACATTTCTACTAATTTTCTATTTTAATTTTATTAACTTTGAAATCATTTCATAAAATTGCACTTCTTCATTTTTATGAACGTTTGAGGATGAAAAAAATTGGTAATTTTTTGCTCATGTATTTATTTTATTTTTTCTAGCTTCACAATAACATTATATTGATTTCATAAAATTGTGTCGTTGCTTTTTTGCATATTCATTTTTTTTTTGTAAAAAAATTCATTTTTGATCAACAACTTTATAATCATGTATTTATTATATTTTATTTTTACTAGCATTAGACTCATCTTATAAAATTGTGCTCTCTTGTTTTTACATATTCATGCATATGAAAAATAATCATTTTTAAAAATAAGCAACTTTTCACTCATGTATTTTTATTTTTACTTTTATTTTATATTATTTTTAGTGGCTTCACAGTAGAATTAGGCCTATTTCATAAAACTGTTATGTTGTATTTTTTTTTAATGTATGCATGTGTTTGTAAAAATTTGTTTTTTAAATGGTCGATTCGATAAGTTTTATATTTTTAGAGACCATTTTTGAACTTTTTTTTGCAAATAACTAGAAATAAATTGCGAATGAGATAAGCAAATAATTTAGACAATTAACGACATATGTATAATAAATTTAGAATAAAAACACATAGTTAAGGTAGTTTTTTGTTTAAAAGAATACAATAAAAATGATATCTATCTTTCATTAAACATAACTAACTCTTTACTTCAATCTCTGAAATCAATGTTTATTTCAGGATTTTTAATTTTTTTAATTACTAGGTAATTATTTTTTTTAATTTTTTCTTTAATTTTCAGAGGCCTCAATTATCATGCCAGTTATGACATGTAGGGTTAGGCTATCAAGTAAAATTATCAATAAAATAAATAAATATGATAAATATAAAGTTCGGCTTGATCTAAAAGACATATCCTTGAGGTGGAATTTGGAATTTGATAGATATTTGAATTATTTGATTTGTAAAGATAGATAGAACTTAAATCTTAATTAGCTCTTGGAAACTTACCTTCGTCATTCCTCTTGCAAGGTTGGTTGGGAACCTAACCTTGCAATGGTGATAGGACAGCAAATACATTTTTGTTTTTTTTTTTAAATTAAAAAAAATTATTTTGTTATATGATATTATAAAGTTGTTTAAGAATATGATGTTGTTTTTTAAAAGTGTTTTTTATTTAAAAAATATTTAAATAATATATTTTTTAGAAAAAAATTTTTAACTCGGTGCATTAAAATGATATAAAAATAATAATAAAAAATTAATTTTAAAAAAAATATATAATTTTTTAAAAAATACTTTTAAAATAAAAAATAAACAAAATATATTTCTTCTCGGCTAGAGATCTCGTGGAGATAAAAGTGATAAATTTAAATCTAAAAGTACTTGCCATGACTCCTTCCTCACATGTGAACAACTTCGTTGACATGACACCCTTGATCTATGAATGCCACGCTAGCATGCCTGTTACCATGAAATCAATATATGTACTTTTTAAATTACAAAAAAAAGTGATTTTCTGATTAATAATCTACACTCTTAAATATTTATTTTTTTTTTAAGATTTGGTGCTTTTTTTTTTCATTGGCTCTTTATAGATTTTTTTAAAATTTTATTCTTGAATCATAATTTTTCATGTGTTGTTTTTTTTAAATTTATTTTGGTACTTATTTTTTTTATTTTTGATTTTTTTAGCCTTTTTGTGTAATTTTTATTGGTTTTAAATTTTACCCCTCAATCTAAATTTATGGTATTTTTTTAATTTGACCCCAATTTTTTTATTTTTTTATTAAATTTATTTTTTTTTCTATTGAACCCTTCAATAAAACAATTATTGTTTCTCTCTAATTTATTTTTTATTTTGATTTTTATCCTTACTCTTCCACTTGTTATTTTTGGTTTTAAATTCTTTTTTAATTTTTAATTTGTTGGGATAGAGTTTTACTATTTTTTCATATATAGTGTGTCATGTCTTATAACCTGACTTATGCATTCATGTCTTATAACCTGACTAATACATTTAAAAAGTTAATGTTGATCAATCTTTTTTTTCTCTTTTTTAACCTATTTTTTAATTTTTTATTTAATATTGATTTTTTTAAATGGCTTATCACCTAACAGGTTATCTCAATCACATAATATGAGCAACTTGTTTGGTGGTTGACTTGGGTTGGCTCGTCCTTTATTACCTAAATTACATATTTTTTTATTCAATCCCTTCATTTTATCATTTTAAAGGTTTTCTTTTCTAAGTTGTATTGATTATTTTTTAATAATATATATATATATATATATATATATATATATATATATATATATATATATATATATATATATATAATATATATTTTTTTTATTATATATTAAAAATAAAATCAACCTATTATACGGGTTGGAATCAGGGCTATAACACAAGTTGTTGAATTTTTTTATAAAAAATAATAATTGCAATGCCTTAATATATTTTTTATAGGAAAAAAAATACAGAGCCTGTGTGCCGTCGTATTCACATGTCTCTATGATACAAGAGCCTTTGAAAAAGGATACATTGGTTAGCACACAAGGGCTATTGGATTCATATATTACTACAATTGAATCTCGATCTTCATCTCATAATAATTATAATAATAATAATATAAAAAATAAATAATTATAATAATATTTATTATTATTTTTAGCACTAATTATGAAAATATAGTTTTACTCCATAATTTATTTATTATCTTGAGAAAAAAAAAGAGATTTTGTCAATCAATAAAGAGAACCAACCTACAGCCTATGGGAGAGCAAGAAGCAAAAGAACAGAA
>Ga0325410_1004965_pt1 | contig 14788 bp, 14 predicted proteins | sample PopdelMetagenome_16_FD_206182 | JGI IMG/M metagenome (GOLD analysis project Ga0325410, IMG submission 206182) | Populus deltoides microbial communities from Bellville, Georgia, United States - Xylem-PdIQD-R3 | ecosystem: Host-associated > Plants > Phyllosphere > Stem > Wood/Secondary xylem... | reverse complement strand
AAAGCATCCACATCATGACCTTGGAAGCGCGTTCTAGCAAGCAGTTGGAGTGCAACATCTGGTTTGCAGCAACAGCATAACCTATTACCAAAAAAGTACGAAATGTAACATTACGATGAACATTAAGATCTCTCGTCCATTTATAAGCCTCTAGGAGATCAAGAATCGTATTCATCCCTTCCGATTTTGACAATATCTTAAAAAAAGCATGATAAGCAACACGAGTATGACAAAAGCGTACTTGATGACCAGCCCAAACAAAGAATTTAACACAAGAATAAATCTCATTTCTAGAATTATGTTACAAGCTGAAGAAGGAGAAGAAGATAATCGCGGGCTTTAATTCAAAATAAGCTACTGTGTCAATTTATTGTTATATCCTTAAAACTCATTGTTTAGATAATTTCAATATTCACTGTTTCATCAAGGTTTCTCATTCTAATATGTTATCAGAGCTAACAATCCACGGATTTTCACCATGCCTCCAAAGACGAGAGCAACAGATCTTAAACACATTGAGAACTCCGTTGCAGCAGTGTCACAGGACCATAGCCACAAATATGAGCTGTTAGTGGACATGTTTAAGGGGTAGACTCTGAAGTTAGATCAGACCATTGAGAATCAAGGTAGCTAGATTAACGACATTAGGAATATGATGGACACCATAGCACAACAACTAGAGTTTACTCTGCAAAAGATTTCCCAAGCTCCAGGTAACTCAAGCTTTAGCAGGGAAAGACAGCCTCTGCATCCAGACAAAGCAAATATTAGAAACAAGGAGCCGAGGGAGGACAAAGTTGCAACTTACAAGGTACACAAACCAAACATTTCTTTCCAACTTTCAATGGGGAAGATGTACACAAGTGGCTGTTCAAATGTACACAGTATTTTGAAATTGAAGAAGTGGTAGGTTCTGAAAAATTACAAATAGCGTCTTATTACTTGGATGGTGTTGCCTTATACTGGTATCAAAATTTCATGAGGAGTTTGGGAGATCAAAAAACATCTTGGGAAGATTATATCGAAGCTATTTGCTATCGGTTTGGTGGGAGACAGGATCCTTTGAAGGAGTTGATGAAATTAAGGCAAAGTGGAGATCTAGAAGAATATATCCAAGATTTTGATATATTTTGGAGCAAGGCTAAGATTAACGAGAAACAGGCCTTGGTGATATTCTTGGGGGACATGGAACTTGAAATAAAAAACACTGTCAAAATATTTGAACTCAAAACCCTTAAACATGCTTACAATTTAGCCAGACTACAAGCTAACACCCTTACTTACAAAAAATCTCCCAGCTACGTTTGAAAATCCGCTAGCATGTGCACTAACCTTATTGCTAATACCCCTTCTACTTTCCCATTACATACAACAAAGAACCTTGCCAACTCTCATACAAGTTTATCAAAACCACATCCAGCTCAATGGACACCTAACCCTACCAATAGTACCTATCCAAATCCTAGCAAACCTACAAAATTTATTAGAAACCAAGAGTTTGAGGACCGAAGGTTGAAGGGACTGTGTTTCTGGTGTGATAAAAAGTTTGTGCCCAGGCATAGGTGTCACAACAAAAAGGTGTATTCTCTCAGTGTAGTAGAGGAGGAAGAGGTATTCCAAGAGGAGGCTGCAGAAGAAGAAGTCATTAGCAAAGAGGTCACACCTCACATTTCTTTGGATGCATTGGAAGGAATCGTGGGTCTCAACATAATGAAAGTCAATGGAAAAATGGACAAAACTACTGTGTGCATCCTTATTGATTCAGGCAGCACCTATAATTTTTTAAACACAACAATAGTCAGTAAGTTGCAGTATCAGTTAACTCTTATCAAACCGATGACTGTTCAGGCGGCTAATGGAGATAAGATGGTCTGTAAATCCATGTGCAAGGGTCTCAGATGGAAGATGCAGGGAATAAGTTTTCAAGTGGATGTTTTTATCATTGACCTCAGCAATTGTGAAATGGTATTAGGAATCCAATGGCTTTCTCTGTTGGGAGACATACTTTACAATTACAAACATCTATGGATATCCTTTGACTAGAAAGGACAGAGGATCTTATTGAAAGGAGAAAATCCACCCAAGTTTCAAAGTATTGAACTTAAACAATTAAGTGCTCTGGTCAAGAATCACCAACTAGTGGAGGACTATCTAATCTATAGCTTATAGCTTACAGTTCATGGAAGTAGAAAAAGATTCCAAGGTCCACAAACCACAATTTCAGGGCGTTGCAGATGCCTTCCTGCAGAGTCTACTATAATCCTACCAAGATGTGTTCCAGAAACCTAAAGGATTGCCACCCTTGAGAGATCATGACCACAAGATTCCACTCAAGGTAGGAAGTGAAGCAGTGAATCTCAGACCCTACAGATATTCAGGGTTACAGAAAGATAGTTTACAGAGGATGGTGACAGAAATGTTGGATATTGGAATCATTAAGACTAGCAACAACCCTTTCGCGTCTCCAGTCATTTTGGTGAAGAAAAAAGATTCAACATGGAGGTTATGTGTGGACTATCGGGCTTTGAATCAACTCACTATCAAGAACAAATATCTTATTCCAATGATTAAGGAATTGCTAGAGGAACTGGTCGGAGCTACTATCTTCTCCAAGACCGACCTTAAATCTGGTTACCATCAAATTTGTATGGCAGCAGGAGAAGAATTCAAGACTGTATTTCGGACTCACAGTGGCCATTATGAATTTTTGGTTATGCCATTTGGGTTAACCAATGCTCCAGCCACTTTTCAGAGTCTCATGAATGAAATTTTCAGAAAACACTTGCGGAAATTCATTTTGGTGTTCTTTGATGACATCCTAGTGTATAATTAGACCTTGATTGACCATTATGAGCACCTAGAGATGGTTCTGGAGCTATTAAGAGCACATCAGCTGGTGGCCAAAGCTACCAAATGTTTTTTCTGTCATACACATGTGGAATAGTTGGGACACATCGTTACTGAACGTGGTGTGGCAACCGACCCTCTCAAGATACAAGCAATTATGGATTGGCCACTACCACAAAGTTTGAAACAGTTGAGGGGATTTTTAGGATTGACTGGTTATAACCGCAGGTTTGTTAAAGGCTATGGAAGTATCAGTAAGCCATTAACACTGCTACTCAGGAAGGATGCTAAGGGGTGGAATGAGGAAGCTTCCAAAGCATTCAACCAATTGAAGGTCCTGATGACTAGTGCTCCTGTCTTGGCTCTTCATGATTTCACCAAGGCATTTGTTGTAGAAACAGACGCTTCCTTAACAGGTATAGGGGTAATTTTGTTAAAAGAAGGACACCCCATTGCTTTCATAAGCAAATCTTTGAGGCCAAAACAAAAAACTCTGTCAGTTTATGAGAGGGAAATGTTAGCTATATTACATGCGGTTACTAAATGGAAGCATTACTTGTGGGGCAGACACTTTCATATCCACACAAACAACATCGGCCTTAAATATCTTCTACACCAAAAAATGACTACTCCAGCTCAACACCTATGGGTGGTCAAGCTACTAGGATACGATTATGACATTGAATACAAATAGGAAAGAGAAAATGTGTCGGCTGATGCATTATCCAAAATTCCAAGCTAGGAACTATATGCTCTGACTACTTCCACTATCTCTACCAACTTGATGGAGGAGATTAAAAGTTCTTATGATAATGATCCAATGATTTAGACTATTATCAAACACCTACAAAGTTCTATGGATTCTCACCCACACTACATTTGGGTTCATGACCATTTAAATAGGAAAGGAAAGGTGGTTGTAGGTAATAACACGACATTGAGAAGTCCGATCATCTTCTTGTTTAACAACTCAGTCGTAGGGGGCCATTCGAGAATAACAGTGACATCTAAGATATTGGGCAACTTATTCTATTGGAATGGGCAACAAAAGCACATTAGACAGCATGCACGTGAATGTAACGTTTTCCAGAGGAACAAGCATGAGAATATGGAAAGTCCTGGACTTCTCTAACCCCTGCCTATCCCTATTGCCCCATTCATTGATATTAGCATGGACTTCGTGGAAGGCTTACCCAAATCAGAGGGGAAGTATGCAATCATGGTCATAGTGGATCATTTTAGTAAGTATGCTCATTGTGTGGCACTCAGCCATCCCTATGCTGCACCTACAATTGCCAGAGCATTCATGGATAACATCTACAAACTCCATGGTACACCAGCTTCAATTACCAGTGACAGAGACCCAGTGTTTCTTAACAGGTTCTGGATAGAGTTGTTCAGTAATCAAGGAGTCAACCTACACCATTCTACAGCGTATCACCCACAAACAGACGGCCAGACCAAAGTGGTTAACAAAGGCATCGAACATTATCTGAGGTGCATGACTGGAGATTGTCCAAATCAGTGGGCAAAGTGGTTGCTTTAGCAGAATGGTGGTACAATACCAACTACCATTTAGCCACTAAGATGACATCTTACGAAGTGTTATATGGTTTCCCTCCTCCCACACACATTCCCTACTTTCCTAAGGATTCAATAGTGGCTTCGGTGGATGGGTATTTAAACACTAAAGAAGAGGTAATTAAACGTGTCAGGGCGCACCTTCAACTCACACAGAACAAAATGACCATGATTGCAAACAGGAAAAGAAACGACCGAAGTTTTGAGATTCAGGATTATGTTTATCTCAAACTTCAACCATACAGGCAACAATCAACATCATTCAGATCATCTAAAAAATTAGTGGCTAAATATTATGGGCCATACCAGGTAGTTGCAAAAGTGGGTGCGGTGGCGTATAAGCTTGATCTACCATCGTCATCCATGAGTCACCTAGTGTTCCACGTCTCTCAACTCAAGAAGCATGTGGGTAATCGGGTGGTGCAACGATCTCTTCCAATTATGTATCAAGGACCCGCCCTGCAACCCCATGCTATTTTGGATAGACAAATGACTTGGCGCAACAACTAGGCTGCCACGCAAGTTCTCATTCATTGGGACGGCTGCCACCTGCAGATGCTACTTGGGAGTTCAATGATGAATTGAAGCTCTGATTTCCAACGTTCAACCCTAAGGACAAGGTTGGTTTCGTGGGGGAGCAATTGTTACAAGCTAAAGAAGGAGAAGAAGATAATGATGGGCTTTAATTCAAAATAAGCTACCGTGTCAATTTACTTTAAACGCACCCACTACTAAAAAAGGAGCTATTAGCATCTGAATTTAGCAACAGATAATTCTGTTGCTAAATTCAGTAACGGATTTGCAACGGATTACACATATATTAATTTTTTAATATTAGTAATAGGATTTAGCAATGGAAAATTCGTTGCTAAAGGCAACGTAAAGTTTGCAACAGATTATCCATTGCTAATTGTAAAAATAATTATTTAAATCGTAATATAAAACCAAAATTATATAGACCGTTGATTCCTTTTGATATGATCAAATCTCAACCGTTTAATTTCGCTGCAGTACACCCCCTTGAAACGTAAACAGAGAAAAATTAATTTCATTTTCGTTTGTCCTCCATTCTCCTTCTAGTCTCCATCGCCCCTAATAACATTCAAAACTACAGAAAAATCACCCTCTCTTCATCGATTTGATTTTTGTTTGTCCCAAACTTTTCATCTTCTTCTCATTCGTCTTCAACATCGCTAATTTTTTTTTCCTTCATCTTCTTCTCCTTCATCTTAACAGTTTCAATCTTTCATTGTAAACCACCAAAAACACAAACCTATGGAAACTTTGCACCAGACCCATCATTATCACCATCAAACATTCTGATTTACCCCTTCTCTTTGTAAACAGGTTGGGTTTTGCACTCTTTTCTTCAACAAATCAGGTAATCAATTTCGGATTTATATTTTTCTCTGTTGCAATTTAACTTACACGAAAAAGTTTTAACCTAAATTCCCAATCTCAGGTGTTATTCTGTTGTGTAGACTTATTTCGCTCACTTATAACTCAAGAACACAAGTAACAATTTTTTTTTTATCGATACTTTGAATACTGGTTTTAGGCTATTAATTCGATTATATAAGGTTTATGAAATGTTTTTACTATGACTTATAACCTAATTATGCATGTTTAATTGAGAATTTATCAAAAACCCCAATTTAATTTTTAGGGTTTCGGTTCATAAATTGAATGATTTTAAGCAACTGGACCAATGCTGGCAATTCATGTGTCTGGAAGAGAGTGATTGATGGAAATTATGCATGTTTAATTGAAAATTTATCAAAACCCTTAATTTAATTTTTAACAAGTAGTCTTATTGATGTTGGGTGTTCTTTGATGTCTGCAAGTCTTTTTTTCCTCCTATGCGCCGACACCTAGGTGTTTTGCATGTATTCATATGCTTATATATATATATATATAAGGAAATTTGCTTGTTGATGTTGTGTTTCGTTAATAAGATTGCTGTTTTATTTTTATATCTTCATTCATTCTTTTTTTTCTTACTATTTTACTTGTTATATATATACGTAGCAGAATTGGGTAGTAAAAGAGGTTAGAATTCATGGTTGCCTCCTCCTTGCGTGGTGATAAGTTAATTTCCCACATTAGCTATATATGTTGTTTGTTTTCACTTGATTGTCCTGTCTTGAGGTCAGCATGCATGATTTGGAAACGTTATTGATCACCAAATGGTTTAGGTGGTAGGCTTTTAATTTAGTTCAGCTAAAAATGTTAGATGATATCTAATTTTTCTTTTTAATCCTTCCTTCCCCTTAATTAATGTCAATTATTCTCACCTTGCCTAGCTAGACCAGCAACCCACCCGTAAGGATGCACGATCCCAAACCTTAACTATTTTTTTTAATCTAAAATGCTCTTAATTATTTTTTAATATGATAGTCACATTGAGAATTTAAAAAAGTTGGAGAAATAATGTAAGAAATGGGACATGATTTTTTTACTACATGAAATATAGTAATTTCACTATTTAATTTCATTTATTTTTTTGATATTCTGTCTCTGTTTTTAAAAATTTTCTTAATTTAACTATTTTTTTATTTTATTTTGTTCAACTCAAAGGCATTATAGATATAACAGGGAGTTTGGAACTGGCTATATAATTCATCTATATGTATGCTTTAGCTATTGAATTTCGGATAAAAATCTGGAATATTTTCTCTTGTTGTTACAGTACCTAATGCTTGCTTTGTTATTTGGCCATTTTTTTTTTAAATTTCTGGGTCCTGACATGACTTTGTTCAATATGATGGCTTAGGTTTTTAAGCGTGGCATCAAGTTATCTTCCTTAATAATTAATCAGCCTTTGGGTTCTTCTTGGCACGAAAGCGGTGTGTTGCGTTCTTACTATTATTTAATATGGTCTTCTTAATGCATTATCCTTTTGAGGTCTTGTGCTCTTATACTACATGTCATTTACATGGAATATTAGGCGTGCATCCAGCTTCCTTTGTTCATGTAATTTTTCTACATGTCATTTACTGTTTTTATACAAACTGCTACCATTGTTAATTAGAGTTAATTATAATTTAGTCTATGCATTTTTTATGATTGTATAAGTTAGTCATTATGTTTTTGAAAACCATAAGTTAGTTCCTTGTTATAAATTAAATGTTAGTTATTTTAAAATTTCAAAATGAATCATGTTCAAGATTGAAATTTTTCAGGTTAGATCTTAGAAGAAAAAAATTGTTAAGAGAAGACAAGTGCCAAAAAAATATTAAAAATTAATAGTTTAACTTGGATATGCTTTCTGTTTTTCATAGTTTAACTTGGATTTGTTTTAAAGACTAGCAATGGTTATAGCTGGATGGGTTTAACATACTGTTTATGTTTCTTATTTTTCCAGCAATATGAATGGCTTATTGGATCACAATATAATCCAATAGAGTTGGCTAAGTCTGATTGGGTTGCAATAAGAAAACCTCCACCTTGGGCCATTGATTCTTTAGGCTTAGGTAAGTCTATTTTGCTCCATTTTTAGATGGTTGTTTAAGTATATCATGCTTAATTTGTCTGTTGTGCATGCCTATCCTAATCTTTTCAATTAATTGGAACTCTGCCTTTCATTGGGACAAGATAATGCATATTTAAATTTATTTTCCTTGTAGATCCTAGTTTTGGAGGTTTATGTGGACATGATGCTGGTTATATTCAATTAACTTTTCTGGGCATAGGACTATCTTTTTCTTTCCTTGTTCAATGATAGTTTATATAAGAAAACTAATTGAATGATTTTCTTTCATTAAATCTGATATTGAGTTTCTTTTGGATGGAAATTATGAGACCAAAATGAAACCTAGAGGTGGCTGAATAATATATCAATTAACTATAAATTTATTTTGATTGTTGCGGTGAAGTCAGTAGTTCCTTGCTGTGAATTCTTGGTCCTGTACTGCCTTTCTATTGATCTGACTTTTGGTTAGCTAGGTTTATTTATAGCTGAGTTATTTATGCTATGCTTTTTGTACCTTGTTGTTTTGCTCTTTGAACTAAAAGCATCTAATTGGAATTTTCTTTTATGCAAAGGCTCGGTTTTGTAGAAAAATTATGTACTAACCATACAGATTCCTATTAAGTTATAGGTTTTAAGAGATAATAATTAGAGTAAATTATAATTTAGTCTATGCATTTTTTATGATTTTATAAGTTAGTCATTATGTTTTTGAAAACCATAAGTTAGTTCCTTGTTATAAATTAAATGTTAGTTATTTTGAAATTTCAAAATGCATTTGTAATCTTGTTCAAGATTGAATTTTTTCAGGTTAGATCTTAGAAGATAAAAAATTGTTATGAGAAGACAAGTGCCAAAAAATATTAAAAATCTATAGTTTAACTTGGATATGCTTTCTGTTTTTCATAGTTTAACTTGGATTTGTTTTAAAGACTAGCAATGGTTATACAAATTGGATTGGTTTAATATACTGTTTATGTTTTTTATTTTTCCAGCAATATGAATGGCTTATTGGATCACAATATAATCCAATAGAGTTGGTTAAGTCTGATTGGGTTGCAATAAGAAAACCTCCACCTTGGGCCATTGATTCTTGGGGCTTAGGTAAGTCTATTTTGCTTCATTTTTAGATGGTTGCTAATCTATATCATGCTTAATTTGTCTGTTAGGCATGCATATCCTAATCTTTTCAATTAATTGGAACTCTACCTTTCATTGGGACAAGATAATGCATATTTAAATTTATTTTCCTTGTAGATTCTAGTTTTGAAGGATCATGTGAACATGATGCTGGTTATATTCAATTAAATTTTCTGGGCATAGGATTGTCTTTTTTCTTTCCTTATTCAATGACAGTTTGTATAAAAAAATTAATTGAATGATTTTCTTTCATTGCAATCCTTTATCTTTGAATTCTAACATTCCTTAATAAATGTGTTTTAAATGACTATTAATTTGGGCTTACAATGTTGCAATAAAAAAAAGAGACAAAAAAAACTTCATGGTAATCTATGGTAATTTGTTTCCTGCTAAACTATTACAATCATATATGATGTCCCAAAAGTCATTGGAGAAAACTTTGAATGCCTTAAAAAGCAATATCAAGCAATCTGGCATCATGGTGGTAGATTAGTAGGACCTAGTTTCTTATTTTGTTTATTCACAGCATAGGTTTATTATCAAAGATGGTCTCAACCAAGATCTTTTTTTTTATCATTACAATTCGATACAAATTATAAACAAGAGAGATGATAAATTGTAATCAAACCTAATGAGCTATCAGGGTGGCTCCATATTCTTGTAAGACACTAGCTGGCTTTGCTGTATTCTAATATTATTTCAATAAACAAGAGAGATGAATTGTAATCAAACCCAATGAGCTATTTGGTGGACTCTGCACTTAAACTCTTGGTAAACTCCAGTATGCTTTTATCATTTGCTTTGGTTTAAAATCAGCTTAAAAAAAAGGACATCCAAACAGTAAAGCCACCCAACCAACAAAAACTAAAATGAGGAAATTCCAGTTAAGATGCTTTAAGAAAATTGAAATAAAAAGGCACATGCTGGACATGAAAAACAACTAGTCCTTGAAAAACAAAGTTAAGAAAAATGAAGTATGAGTGAAGTAAAAACTTACATCATAAATAACCTTAGCAATAATATCCTTGTAGGGAAGTAGTTCATCATGTATATTTAGATGGGCAATTTGACCTGCAGGCATAATAAAAAATAGCAACTCACTCATCCTTGGTGAGGTTCCTCATGTTAAGCATTAACAATCCATCATGTAACAATGTCTTGGAATCAATGTCAACCTTGAACAGCTAACAAAGTATACAAACAACTCAGGCTTGTTTAGAAAGCTGGAAAAAGGAAGGATGACAACAAAAACAAAATACTTACCTATTGTTTCAAAATTTGCTTTAATCCCAGCATACATATACTAAAAGGAGGATAACTTTTTTTTCCCACAACACCTGATATAAAAAATAATTTAAAAAGATAAATAAAAAATAATATTTCAAAATGCATTTGTGATTTTGTTCAAGATTGAAAATTTTCAGGTTAGATATTAGAATAAAAAAAATTGTTATGAGAAGACAAGTGCCAAAAAAATATTAAAAATTAAGAATTCAACTTGGAATTGAGTTTTTTTTCAAACCAAACAGACCAATCATTATTTCACTAAGAGCATAAGGATAAAATAATAGTTTACTCTAATAATTAAAAAAGAAATGGATAAATAACAATATTGTTTAAATTTGGATTAAATTAATAACCTATTAGAATTCTTATATTTCAAATAAATTATTAAATCATGTAATTGAATTCAAATTTAATGCTTAAAATATATGTGAAAATGAATTTAATTAGAAAGCTTTACAGGATTTATGTGCTGAAGCTTATTAATTAGTATCACCTCATTTTTGAACTCATTTAATCCTTGTCTAGAACTCCTTTTCTATATATATGTGTGAGCTGGACAAATAATTTAAGTTTGTTTATGTGGTACATGTTTTATTTTAAATGATTGTTTAAGTACTAGAAGTTAAAGAAGTATGCTTATTTCTAAAAATGCTTATTAGTGTTATCATGTTAATTAGATTAACATGGATGATCGATCGTGGATGTATCGTCGTCTTATGGATGGTCGCCTTCGTCCTGAATACATTACAGGTGTTAGAAAATTTATCAATTTTGCCTTTTCAATTGATAAAAATATATCCGGGGGAAAAATTAGATGTCCTTGTATGAGGTGCAAAAATCAAAAGTTTTTAAAGGAAGATGATGTTTGTAAGCATCTATTGACAAAAAGTTTTTTATCTTATTATGAAAGTTGGACTGTACATAGAGAGCTTTATGTCGCAGAACCAATATTGGCTGGACCTTCATCGGTTTGAATTAGTCATGTTGTGAATGATGTTTATCTAGAAAATCCATATAGGAATCTGGTTATGGATGCAATGGGGGTTGGTGATGCATACTCTAATGATAATGTGTCTAATCCTGTGGTAGTCGAGGAACTTCCAAATCCGGAGGCAACAAATTTTTTTAAGCTTTTGAAAGCTGTGGAGGAGCCTTTGTGGGATGGGTGTACCAAACAATCCAAATTATCTGCTTGTGTACAATTGCTTAATATGAAGTCAACTTTAAATTTGACTCAAATTGTCTTCAACAAGTTTATTGATTTTACAAAAAGTTGCATGCCTAATGATGAAAATTTGGTATTCAATTTCTATGATGCCAAGAAATTTATGCGGCCTCTTGGACTTGGTTATGATAAATATGATGTGTGTCCTAATTACTGTATGCTATACTATGGGGTAGATGCAATGAAAATAAGTTGTGATTTTTGTGGAATTTCACGATACAAACCTAGAAATCCAACTAGTAAAGGTTCCAATAAGGCAGAGAAGCAACAACGATACTTTCCCTTGACAACAAGGCTTCAGAGACTGTTCATGTCTCCATATCATACCAAAGATATGACATGGCATCATTTTCATAAGTCAGATAATGGGGTTATGGTGCACCTATCTGATGGGGAGGCATGGAAGGAGTTTAATCATGTCCATTTAAGCTTTGCATTAGATTCGAGAAATATTCGGTTAGGGTTATGCACTGATGGATTTTGTCCATTTGACATGTCTTTAAATACATACTCTTGTTGGCCAGTAATTGTGACTGTTTATAATTTGCCTCCGTGGAAGTGCATAACTAGACCATTCATGTTTTTGATAATGATGATTCCTGGGCCAAAGAATCCGCGGAAAAAGCTTGATGTTTTCCTAAGACCTTTAATTGATGAGTTAAAGAATTTGTGGTCTGTTGGTGTTGAAACATATGATGTATACAGAAAGGAAAATTTCCAATTAAGGGCAGCTTTGATGTGGACCATTAGTGACTTTACAGCATATGGCATGTTATCGGGATGGAGTACTCATGAAAATCTATCCTGTCTTTATTGTATGGAGCATAACAAGGCTTTTAGATTAAAAAATGGAGGGAAAACTACATTTTTTGATTGTTATCGACGATTCCTAGCCATAAGATGTCAATCTGATAAGTTTTTGAAAGGAGTAATTGAAAGGCTCCCTTCTGTACCTCGTCCATCTGGTTTGGAAATGTTAAACGAAGTGTCCAAGTATACTGAGGGATGTAATGGAGGTTCATCATTTAATGATAAAATTCCTGGCTTTGGTGTGAAACACAATTGGGTGAAGAAAAGCATTTTCTGGGAGCTTCCATATTGGCATACAAATTTGATTCTTCATAATCTTGATGTCATGCATATTGAGAAAAATATCTTTGACAATATTTTTTATACAGTAATGGATTGTCCTAATAGAAGCAAGGACAATTTAAAGGCTAGGTTGGATATTCAATTGTATTGTAAGAAGCCAAATTTACATTTGCAACAAGATACGAGTGGTCGGGTTTACAAACCTAAAGCCACTTATTGTCTACACAAGAAACAACAACAAGAAGTTTTGTCATGATTGAAGGAATTATCATTTATTGATGGTTATGCTTCAAGCATTTCACGATGTGTGAAAGAGGCACAATGTAAGGTTTCTGGGATGAAGAGTCATGATTGTCATGTCTTCATTCAAAGACTTCTTCCAACTGCTTTCCGACCTTACTTACCTAGGCCACTGTGGGAGGCATTAACTGAACTGTCCGTATTTTTCCGAGATATTTGTACAACCAATTTAAATGCCCAACACATGGAGTTAATGCAGATAAATATAATTGAAATAATTTGCAAACTTGAAAGGATTTTTCCTCCATCCTTTTTTGACTCCATGAAACACTTGTCGATACATCTACCTTATGAGGTAAAAGTTGGTAGACCAATTCAATATCGATGGATGTATCTATTTGAACGGTATGTTTTCATACTATGTTAATTTTATTCCCTTTTTATTTTAAAAAATAAACTAATTGATAGAAATGATATAGGTATATGTTTTATTTGAAGAAGAAAGTGACCAATAAAGTTAAAGTTGAGGGTTCCATATGTGAAGCATACTTGATTGATGAAATTACCAATTTTGCATCTCATTATTTTGGTGATGACGTGCAAACAATTTGGAATTGAGTTCCACAGAATGATGATGGTGGCCTTAAAAATCTAGATGAACGTCTCTCTATTTTTTCCTATCCAGGGAAAAAATTATCCAAAAGATTTTATAGAAGACAGTTGTCACATGCTGAAATGCAAATTGCGCATAACTATGCGATATTCAATTGTCAAGAACTGAAGCCTTATTTAGAGTAAGTATGAAATATTATTTTATATTTAATTTATAATAATTTATTATTAACTTTAACATTTTAAAATTTTAGGCAATGTCGTCAAGAGCTAAAGTCACAACAACCACATGTGAATGATGTTGAAATTGAAAAATTATGCGAAGAGATCTTTCCAAATTGGTTAAAAAAATAATGTAAGTATTTTAATAAAATTAATTTATATTTTATGTGAATTAGTTACTTTAAAAATATCACTAATATCTTTTAAATCACTGTTTCTTATGTAGTTAACTATTATGCTAGGTGGAATACCAATCTAACGGAATTGAAAATCAACTCTTTGGACTTGATATGAGCCCTTCAACTTCTGTGAAATGTTATAATGAGTATTATGTGAATGGTTTTAAATTTCATACTCAATGTTATGGTTGTTTTAAAAAGACAATGAATAGTGGAGTTTGTGTGAAAGAAAGTTGCTATGATGATAATGAACGTGATTATTATGGAATGCTTAAAGAAGTTGTTCGGCTAAGTAAGTGTAAGTTATTTATGTTTAAATGTAATTGGTATGATTCAAAATGAGGGATTAGAGTGCATCGTTCAAATGGTATGGTTGAAATCAAGCATACATCTCGACTACACGGAAATAAAGATTTTGTGTTAGCACAACAATGTCAACAAGTCTACTATACATACCCACTGGTAATAAATCCTCTAAATGGTGGATGGTTATTAAGACAACTGCTAGAAGTCGTTATAATGTTGACATGGGTGAATTTATTGAAGATGCCAACAATGTGAGATCATTTGATGTTGATCAATCAGATGAGATTTCTCAACCATGTCGTGTCCTTCCTACTCCAACACTTGATGATCCAAATATACTTGTTGAATCATCTTATTATGAAGAAATCAGGCAACATGAATTGATTCAACTTGACATGAATTGGGGAAACAAAGATGATGAAGATGAAGATGATGAAGAAGAAGATGATGGTGATGGTGAAGAAGAAGAAGAAGAAGATGATGATGATGATGAGGATGATTGTTATGGTGGTGATGGTTAGGAATGATGATAATAATGAGTAGCACAAGTTAATTATATTTTGTAGTATATGTAATGAATTATCTTTA
>Ga0325410_1004964_pt1 | contig 14795 bp, 3 predicted proteins | sample PopdelMetagenome_16_FD_206182 | JGI IMG/M metagenome (GOLD analysis project Ga0325410, IMG submission 206182) | Populus deltoides microbial communities from Bellville, Georgia, United States - Xylem-PdIQD-R3 | ecosystem: Host-associated > Plants > Phyllosphere > Stem > Wood/Secondary xylem... | reverse complement strand
TAAATTATTGTTTTATATCTTTTAAAAATCAAGATTTTAAATAATAATAATATAAAGAGTAAAACCATTCAATACTACGGCAAATAATCTCTTAAAATCTTCATTGTAATCATTAAAAAGAATAATTATTTATTTGTTATTGTCATCAACGATATTGTTGACTATTGATTTTTGAAGGGTGTTTATAAATATTATAATAGTTGTTTTTTAAAATATTTTTTGTTTGAAAATATATTAAAATGATTTTTTTATTTTTAAAAATTATTTTTGACATCAACGCATTAAAACAATCCTTAAATATTAAAAAGTTTAATTTTAAACAAAAATAAAATAAAATTTTACTTAATCCCTATTTAAAACAGGACACCAAACAAGAATTTAGAAATAATAATTTTATTGATGTTTTTATTGTTGTTTTTAAAACGGCCAACAACATGTCGGTTGCAATAACAAACTAGCTCTAAATTATTAAAATAATAATAATAATAATGGAGCCTGCGTGGTAAGACAGTTGCTACCATAAATTATAAGGTAAAGTTGCCAAAGTAGTTCAATGTCTACGGCACTGACCGACAATTGACAAGGTTTTGATGGCCATAGCCTGTCTTGTTTTGTTTCCATGGGCGTGTGAGGATTGCTGCTGCGAACAGCCACTGGTTTTGCCAGGTGACTGACTCTGTGAGCTCATAGTGTTTCTTCCATGGCAGCCACTGGTTTTATGTTTTGACCTTGACCAGTTGGCATGTTTTCATCCTCATCTTCCTTGGAGGCCCACGACTTCTTTTGTGGGTTCGGACAGACTTTTTGTTGGTCGATTTTTCTTTTTTCTAGCTATTTTTCTATCAGTTTTTATGAATAGAAATTATTGTTTATATCAGTTTTTTTGTGGGTTTTTTTGTATTTTTTTTAAATTTTTTTTTGAAAATGGGATAATAATTCGAGAAAGAAAGCCTGGATCAAGTTTATCATATGTTGGTGCAAGATTTGGATCATGGTTTGGATGAATTAACTTACATTAATTTATATGTCGATTTAAAATAATTTATTTAATTTAAATTTATATTATATCAATCCCGAGATTGAGTCATTAATGGAAACAATATTCAACATTGACGTGAATAGAGCATGAATTGTTCAACAACGTGCAGATTGGATTGATTGTGACATTGAAACTTATTGCAATTTAATTGAAATAAATAATAGGATTTGTTAAAAACGTGTAAAAATTATTTATTCTTAAAGATTCCATTAAATATTATCAAAACATCAAATGGATAGCTGGTTAAGAGAATGAATAAAAAATAATTTATTAAAAAATTGGAATTGTATTCTCTTTATTTGATGTCAAATTCAATTAGTATGAAGTTGGATCGTATTTATTTAATTTTTTATTTTTTGAAAATGATTTAAATTGATATTTTTAGTATTTTTTTTATCAATTTGATATATCAATATTAAAAATAAAAAATATTATTTTAATATAATTTCAAATAAATAACCTCCTTCTCCTTGAAATTAATTTGTTTAATTTATCATTAAATCCAATGAATATTGGATTATCTCAAGTTATTCCACATGTGCAATCTAAAATTCTTCATGTGTGTAATACACGTCAAGGAGTCGAGTGCTTGGCACACGAAAAAATTCATAGAATTTTTTCTATTGTTCTAGATTTGCTGCAAGTTAAGATAGATAATTTCCCTCAATCAATTCAAAACTAATCATATTCCAAATATTTTATTTTTCTTTCTCTAAATAAGGCATCTCATGGAGGAGAGGAGAAAGTCCACCAAACCATACTTCGTCGTCTTGTCACCTCCCCTGAGTTCATTAATGCTATAAATCAGAATCTAAGGCAGTTTTTTCTAACACCAAGATAGAGAAAGAGAAAGAGAAAGAAGCAATATCTTGCATCTTACCAGACATCTCTCATGTGAGCAACATTGATTCTTGTTGGTGTCCTTTTTCAGTCCTTAATCTTACTTGCCTGTTTTGATTATCTTTTGTTGTTTTGGTTATGGGTGTTTTTGTTAATAGTAGTGGGTCATTTTTATTTTTTTATATTGACCGTTCTTTTGAGGGTAAATCTGAAGGGTTTTGGTCGTAGATATTTGTGGGTTTTGAATGTTTTTTTGTGGTTTTGTGATCAGTGTTTGTGAAAGATATGGCTTCTTCAAAGGTTTACTTGTTCGATGAGGTTGCCAAGCACAACAAAACCAAGGATTGTTGGCTTATTATCTCTGGCAAGGTCAGATCTCTTTCTACAAGTTTCATTTTTTGGTATTTTTTTTAGATTAAAAGTGGGGAATTCTGTTTGGTTGCTGGGAAAATTTAGTTTGAGATTACAAGATGAGAACTTTGACTTTTTGTGATTAGTTTTATTTACCCCTTTTGGATTTTTTGTCTATTGAAAATCAAATCTGTGTCGGTGCTATCAGTTTTATTGCATGATTAAGGTGTTGAAAGTTTATTTGAAATGCTTAAAATTGCAAAGTTTGTTCCTTTTAGAACCGAGTGCCATCTCTTCGTTGGAAGGAAAAGTCACTGAACATACCAAAGCAATGCTCCAGTGTTCCCTCCTCACCTAGTAGTATGTAAGAACCACTGGTCACATTTAAATTTGTGAAGCGTGTAAGTGGATAAATCCCTTATGGAAGAGGTGAAAAGAAAGGCCCATGAGAAGCTAACATGCATTATATTTGTCAAAATCTTACCGTGGTAGGAATTGTGTTATTAAAAGTTACTTGAACTATCCTGCTTTGGATATCCTGGTGAATTGACAAGTGAGGTGGCCTGCCCAAACCTCCCAAGTAAGGAAAACATGTTGATAGGCCTTCCACAAAATAAATGAATATAGGAAATTGATGCCTGAACCCAATACACATGGTCATTCGCCTTGTGTAAAATAACTCTCAATGCGATAACCGATTGTCATGTGATAATTTCCTCTTGCGGGGAAAGCACGAGCTATGGTAATTACTCTTTGAGATAGGGTGTGAACCGCCTGTTCTGCTTTTTTTTCTTTGATATGAAAAATAATGTCATTATGTGTCTAATGAAATTTTTACTTCATTGCTACTGTATTTTCTTTTTTAATTTTTATTGACGTTTTGAGTTTCATATTCAGGTGTATGATGTCACCTCGTTTATGGATGATCATCCTGGAGGCGGAGAAGTTTTGCTGTCATCAACAGGTTGGTTATGATACCAGTTCTGTTAAACCTCATAAATTTTAGCTCGAAGAGTTTGTAGGGGAATCCTACTATCTCTAACCCATTCAGCATGTCCTTTTACTATAACAGTACAAAAACCCAAATTCAACCACCTTATCTTAGTTGGTAGCATGAACTCTCTTTCATTTTTCAGGGAAAGATGCAACGCATGATTTTGAAGATGTTGGTCACAGCGATGATGCTAGAGGGATGATGGGAAAGTATGTCATTGGTGAGGTAGATGTAACAACTGTTCCCACGAAACGTGTTTACGTAGCAGCAGGTTTGGGAGGAACAAGCTTCAAAGATGACAAGTCTGAATTTCTGATTAAGATCTTGCAGCTACTCGTGCCACTCTTAATCTTGGGCTTAGCTCTTGCTGCCCGAACCTACACCAAGAAAGAGTAGAGGCAATTACTTGTACCCTTTTGATGGGTTAGTTCTGGACTTGATCAGTTTAATTTTAAATCACTCTTTTGTTTAGTTCCTCCCTTTGCAGTGTGTTTGTGCCAACTTTAGTCAGTGCTCCATAATTGGCCCGCTGGTGTGTTTGAACTGTTGGTCAATGGCAACTGGACAATGTCTGATTTTGTTGGATGATAAGCAGGAAACGTTTCTTTTTTTAAACTCTCTAACCTTTGTTCCATTCTTCTATCAGTAGCTGATTAATTGTTTCCCCTGGAAAAACCAGTAAAGGTGTGAATGTTGATTTACATGATGTTAAGAGGACCAAAATGAAATTTTGGTTGGTGGGTAGAAGCATTATCCTTGATGCTTTTGACCCACCACATGCTTAGCCAGGGAAATTGCAGTGTGGTCTCTCACCAGATACTAGAGAAGGAGTGAAAAATTATACGTCCACGAAATTGCCTATTACAAAAAAAAACTAAATGTCTTTCACCCTTCTACAAAATTACTTTGGATTAAAAAGTGTAAAGATAAAATTATTCTTATTAAAAAAACTAGCTAAATATGTAATTGGGGGTAAGATTGGTTTTTTATAGGATACATTTCCTATTAAAAAAATAATTTGAGATAAAATGGTTTTTTTTTTTTTGCTACAATATAAATATTAATTTGACCTTCAAAACATAAATTTTTAACCTTTAGATGGGGAATTTTTATCTTTTCAAAAAAAAAAAAAAACAGTTAAGTTATAGCTATGCTCTTGAAAGGAAAAAAAAATATACATGTATTGAGGGGTTTTTTTAAAAAAAAACAATGCAAATATAAAATTACCCTTAGGTTTAAAAAAAAATAAAACTGTATATAGGGGCACATTAGCAAAGTGATCATAGTCAAGAAGGTATGCTGCCACTTCCCTGAACCCTGTCTCCGCACAGACCGTTTCAAACCCGGTTGCCCAGGAGCTTTGCCAACAAAACCTTTTGGATTGTTTGGTGCCAAAGGTTCTTCATCTGTTGGCTTCACAATGCCACCTGAATGGCTCTGCCGCATTCTTGCTGGTGGTTGTCTAGCACACGTGTGTTGAATATAAATAATAATTTATATGTATGAAAAAATTTAAGGTCAGCAAGATTGCGTCTTTCCAGCAGTTCATTCCACATGATTTTGGTGCCAGTGATCACGGGACATCAAGCTTCCCAGTATCTTCTGTGCATCGTATTGGGATATTAGACATTAGAATTTTTAACAATGACAGACATGCTGGGAACCTTCTAGTCAGGAAGCTTGGTGGTGTCGGGAGATCTGGGCGAGTGGAGCTGATTCCAATTGATCATGGGCTTTGCTTACCAGAAACATTGGAGGATCCATCCTTCGAGTGGATTCATTGGCCTCAAGCTTCAATCCCGTTCTCAGATGACGAGCTTGACTATATAGAAAAACTTGATCCTGGCAAGGATTGTGATATGCTGCGAATGCAGCTTCCGATGATCAGAGAGGCTTGCCTGCGGGTTCTAGTTCTCTGCACAATTTTTCTCAAGGAGGCTGCCATCCATGGTCACTGTCTTGCTGAAATCAGTGAGATGATGAGCAGGGAGTTCCGACCTGGTGAGGAGGAACCCAGTGAGCTTGAGCTTGTGTGCATTGAGGCAAGGAGGTTGATAGCCGAGAGGGAGGCTTTTTCTCCCAGGGGTGATTTGGGAGATGATCAGGAATTCCAATTTGATTTAGACTGCGATGAAACACAATATGACTTCACTGCTAAGCTAACAGCAGATGACTACATGATCAGGTCACCATTCCAATTTGGAATTGGAGCTGGGAGTGGTCGTTTCCCACTCTCAAAATTGGAGGAAAGCATTGAGGAGGACGAGGAAAGTGAAGGGGAGGAAGAGCAAGATTGTTTTGCTGCCCTGCGTACTCTTGAAAAACTCCCAACCATTTCAAAGCTTTTGATGCGACTCGCCACCCCAAGTACAGTGAAAAGGCATGTGTGCCGAGCGATAAGCAGAGTTGCTCCAACCAAGGGTTTTTCCTCCCTCCCTTTTTTACTTCTCACTTCTTCTTTTTTGAAATATATTTTACCTTAAATTATTTATTGAGTTTTTTTTTTCTCATCCATTCACAATTAATTTTTATATTAAATTTAATTTTAATTTTTTTAATTATAGTGTATCTAGTCTTGAATCATTTATCAAGTTTTTTTTTTTTAAATTCATCCATTTGCATATGGTTTTATATTAAATTTGATCTTTATTTTTTTAATTGTGAAGTATTTGGCCCTAAATCCTTTATTGAATTGATTTATCTTTGAATTTCATTCCTTAACATTTTATTTTTATATCAAATATGATTCTTATTTTTTTGATTGTTATTATTAGTTGTTTTTATTCTTTTCTAGATTGAAATTGTTTTTCAATTTCATTCATTATAATTTGGTTTTATTTTATTTTTGTGTCAGATTTGGTTCCTTTTCTTTTTAAATCTATATTTTTTAGATTATTTTTTTTAATTTATTTTTTTTATTTTATCTCTAATTATTTTGGGAATTTCATCTAGATTAGACTTTATGCTATAATCCGGTTTCATGATCCGTGTTATAAAATTCTAAAAGTTGGACCAAGTTGACTTCAGTTATTTTTTTAAAATTTCATTCATCATCATTGAATTCATTAAAAATTGATATTCTTTGTTTTCTTGGTTTTGGATTCATTTATTAATTAATTTTTTTTAATACTTCCCTTCAATTCAAGATTTTTGTTTGTCCTCTCAATTTTTTTCTTCATTATTATCTTAATTGTTATTTTTTTTTATTTTTTTATTTCATCATTCGATATTTTAATTATTGAGATTTGTCTCCTAGGTTTTTTGTATTGTTTATAAGCCCTATCCAGAAGTCAATCTGGGACAATAATCGGGTCACCAGTCGAGTGGGTTGACTCGAGTTAACCTAAATCAACCAAATTTTTTTGTTTTATAAAAAAATCAAAATAATACCATTTTGAATAAAAAGAAAAAAAAAATAGTCAAAGTTAACAAATAAACATTTCCACACAAGATAGTTTAGCTTCAACCAGATTAATGAAGAACTAAAAAAGATTACATCATTTAAGTCTATTATTATCAGTTAAAAGGATAAGCTGCAAGCACCAAAACCTGCCATAATCGACTAGCTATTACTATCAGGCATGATACCTTTGTTACAAAACAGGCTTCAGCATTTGTAATGTGTGGAAATTTCAAATGGATTCTGTCGGCATCCAGCTGAAAATACCTTTGGTTACCGTATAATTTGCCATTGATCTATTAAGATAAGCCCTTCCTAGACAGAAAATATTTGGGATTCAATGATCCAAATCTTGATATTTCTCATTCAATATGGTACATTGATCGACAATACAGATCCCACCTGCTTGATTTGATTTGGCGAAGATGAAGATCGTTTCTGTATTCAAAATAAATGGTTTGAGTAGAACGCATATAAAAATCTTTTAATGTAATGCCACTTCAACTAAAGACTTGAAAGCGAGCAGGTAGCAGCATTGCTGAGGATGGATAACCTCCTCCTTCGGGCACGTTTGGAGCATAACATAAGGAGGCTGGCAATACTCCTTACTTACAGAACAAAAACCTTTAAAAGAATTGAAGGACATAAATCACTGATAAAATGTTTGAAATGAAGTCATCGGAAGGGTGCCTCTATCTTGTCATGAAGGTTCACTACCAGATTATGCGCATCATCGAGGAGTTTCCATACATCAAGGTGCCCAGACATGCTATTGCATTCCCTTAAGATCTCGTCCATGCTGCTATATTTCTCTATGATTAATTTCCTTTTCTGTAACACAGAAGCTGCAATAGCATAAAGCAATAAATCCTCTGTTGGTGGTGCTCGCTGCCTTATCCTGCTCCAAGCAGACTTTCCAATACCAGCCCTTATTGCTGCCTGATCTGCCCACATCACCTCCCATAGGCAAATTGTCTGTTCAAATGACAATTCTCTCCTGAACAGCACCACTACCATCCTATAAACAAAAAAGCAATCCTCAGCCTGTAGCTTCTCCAAGTGCCTGTAGAGGTGGGAGTCTTTGCATTTGATAATCTTGGAAACAATACTGAGTTGCCTTCGAATCCCCACTTCATCAAGCCTAAAATTATGCCTAGCCTTTCTCATGAAACCCACAAAACACCAGAAAGCCTCATGATCCTCTGTGACTACTGCAATTATTGGAGAAAGTAGATCACTCATGCCCTGGCAATACCCAATTTCAGGGTCATAGACTGCATAGGCTTCAAGAATAGCAACTAGTCTTGCAGCATGGAAAATTCTGCACGGTTCCAGCGAATCATAGTCCTTCAACCCAACAGCGTCTGCAGCATGACGTGCTCTTAACTCTGAAACTGTTGCCTGAGACGGAGAATATGGAATCCATTCGGCATTGGCTCGCACTGCATCAACACGAATGATCCGCTGCCATGTGGAAAAATTTTCGCCAGTGCATTGGTTTGGATGTAGCTCAGTCCTTGAGGGAGAAGTGTTCTCTTTCAAAGGCACATCAAGATCATTCTCTTCCCTGCCCTCTGAAGAGGAGGAAGCCTGAATGACTTCAGGATCTTCAGAAGATTCTGAGTCAGAAGACTCGGTGTTTAGTGCAGAGGCATCAGTGTTTGTGGTCTGTCCTGAAGCATCATAACCTTCCAACAGTGCACTGGAAGGGTCATCAGAGTCCTCAACATCAGGACTCCTTTCCTCGCTGGAAAGAGACTCCCTGGCACTAACCACATCTTCATAACTTGAATAGTCAGAGTCTTCAGCAAGACTTCCACTGTCCTCAATACAGCTTCTTTCACTGGTTCCTTTGGAGCAATCATCACTGTGTTTGCGAAGTCGACGGCACTGTCTGCGAAAATTCTCATATTCCTTTCTGCAGCCAAAGATTGTCAAGAAAAAAACCATATGAGAATAGAAGTCAAAAGAAAACAGAAAAGGCTTTACATTTAGGGGCTTCAATACCACCAATCAAATTATCCATGATCAAAATAGCTCACAAGTAGTCTGAATCTATAAATTGAGCGAGTAGACAGTACCTTTTCTGAATTCTTATAATCTCTCTCTCTTCTGAGGTACTATTCAAGTCATATCTGTTAACATAAAACAAGACCCACACATGTTGGTGATGCAGGAACAATGTGATAGTATAAACCAAAATTGGCTGGTACAGAACTCTTAAATGATTTAAAACACAAAGAAATTCAAGATTAAGGTTCTGGAAAGAAAGAACAAGGTGCATCGGGAAAGAGGACATGAAGACGTAAACCAATGAATAGCATTTCCAGGTCAATGATTTAAAACACACAAAATAAATACCAATAAATAAATGGAAAAGGAGATGAAAAAAAGCATAAATTTTACAATTTCACTGTTCAAATGCAGTAAAGTTCTCCCAAGTAACCAATTCAGGGGAAAAGGACTCACAACGGTCCTTCAACTTCTTGATTTTAATGTGATATTTCAGTGGAACTCTCATCAAACATCACGGTAACACTGATGAAGAGGTTGTAAGGACCACACTTGAAGATGCATTAGCTAAGAGACCTTTTTCAATTGAGTGATAGATGGAGGGATGTGGTACAGCTAACCATTTTTAAAATATCATTGACCAGAACTCAATAGATGAGCAGGAAGGAGTACACAATGAATCTGATGTAAAATGCAAGAACACAAATTTCTACAAAATTGAACACCACTTCATAGTGTGAATTTAGCGGAAGGAAAGATAACTGAAATCCTTTCCAGGGTAAGCCAAACTCATACCATGAAGTTCAGAAGAACACATTCAGGATCTATCCTAAGCCATGAGACAGAAGCAGCAGCTAAAAACATATATGACAATAAAATAAGGTTCAATATGCTTACACTCCAAGGAGGAATGGCCAGACCTCTGCTCTAATACTTGGATCAATACCCTACAAGAGAAACATAAGAGATAAATATTCCCATGAAACTGCCATAGCAAAACACAAATTGTAATTGGAATGATTACTCACTCCGCTTCGAACTTTCTTCAAAAACTTAACTCCACCATCACGGAGTTTGCCATCGGGTGTAAACAAACTTTTCCATTGCCTAGGAGTAAGGGCATGTTTTCTCTTCCTTCGAGACCATGGCGACTTAAGCCGGCCCCTGCAATAAAAGAACAATATTGATCAAGTTCCAGTAAAAAAAAAAAAGTGAACGTGAAAGGGCACCAGCAAACAGCTCACTTTATTTGGTAGTTTCCCAAGTTTTTTTCAAAAAAAAAACAGCTAAGATTTTGAAAGACCACCCATCTCTAATTCAAATAAAATAGAATTTTTGCAAGAAACATTATAAATAATTTAACGAGAGAAGCCTGCTATAAGATAAAGTTAAATCCATACCCTAACTCCCGGAAATGTAATGCAAAAACAAACAAATCTTCAATTTTCAACTCAATAATCAACACCATTGTTACTAAAAAAACAAGTTATGCATTAAATTACCAATAACCCGTGTCAAAAAATTCCGTGAAAATAATAAAAAAATAAAAATTGCCTAAATTGACCAAGCCAAAGCCACACCCATTCCATCTAAGAAAGCAGTAACTTAAAAAAAACCAAAGAGAAAAAGAACAAGTGGAGTGAGTAGTAGTAGTAGTAGTAGTAGTAGAGAGTAGAGACTGTAAACACGATCTACACTTAATATTTCTTCAAGATCGGATCTGAACAAAGCAAAAAAGAAGAAAATCACTAGAATCATCAAGAAAGAGTAAAAGAAAGTAGTTTCAGAGAGAGAAAAGGAGGACTCACCGATCAGAAGAGGAAGAGGAGGAACAATAAGCCGGTGAGGAGGAAGTAACTACAAAGAGAACCGAACGCAAATGAATCCACGATGAAGACGAAGACGAAGACGAAGACGACGGAGGAGAAGATGAATTTGACGAAGACGACGATGTTTGACTCCGTTTTAGAGCTTTCATCTACTTAATAATCTCACTCTTTCCTTCAAAATATTTCAAAAAAATTAGGGTTTTTTTTGTGGTTCTTCTAGTATTATTACCTACTGGTAGTGTAGAGCAGGGCGGCGAACACGGCGATTCCGGCTACGGCAGTGAAAGCAAGAGTTGTTCTCGACGACGGCGCCACTGGCACAAATTCCCACCAGAATCTGCCGCCGCCGCCGCCACCGGAGAGCTGGATTCCGCCGTTTGGACTGTTGCTGCTGCTGATTAACATCGAGAGAGAGACCGCGGAGGGATCTGTGAAGCTACCGAAATGACCTTTCTTCTTTCAAGTTTGATGCTGCTGCTTCTTTGTGATTTTTTGAAGAGTGCGGGGCAAAAGGTAAATTAACAGATTTTTTTGGGTTTTTAACTTTTACTTCTAACTACTTCAGTTGAGAGAGAGTTTTTGTTTTGTCTGTCTCTAGACAGCAGACGCTACTGGTGGAGATAAAGTGAGGGAGAGGGGTGGGTCTTAAAATAAAGAGTTAACCATAACAGCTTAGTCCCTATAGTTTAACATAACTAATTAACTAGTCCATTTTATTTGAAAAATTATATATTTAGTCCCTATGCTCTAAATATTTTTATAACTTAGTAGTTCTTTTTGTCAACTTAATGCTATTTAGAAAAGGAGAGAAAAAATGGATAAAAGTTGTAAAATTAACAAGGAAAAGAGATTTTTCTAAACAAAAATTTATTAAACAATAATAATTAAACTTAAAAGGGTTGATTCGATGGTTAAAAAGGTATGCTCCTTTCTTAATTATCAAAATTAAAACTTAAAATTAAGCTCTAAGGAGTAAAATCTCGTAAGATATTGTTTATATGTAACTTATTTTTGATTTGATTCGAGAGGTTGACTTGATCTTAATGCATGAAAATTGATATGAATATATTGATAAAAACTCCGGTATTTTAAGGATACAAATTATTTTATACTCCATCTACTTAATTCAAGCTATATATATTAATTAACAATTACATTAAAGTCGATAATTTATATGATTTTATTGATATAAGAAAGTGAAAACAATATATAAAAATAAAAATAAAAGTCAATTTTTATATGATTATAAATGACTTAATTTAATTTAATGAAATGCAAAAACTTACATACTTTGAATACTAGAGTTTTTTTTTCCTTGAAGGATACCGTTTAGTTGTATTATCATATAAAAAATTGAGGATGGTCAACATTGTTCAGGGGACTATATGTTATTTTTTTATACCACAAGGATTAATCAATCATTTTTAATAAATCACAAGGACTGGGTTATAATTAACTTAAAAATAAAAGGACAGTAGATTGATCTTGATTGGTGCAGCAGCAGTAGAGTAGTTTATCTTATCTATAGAAATACACTAAAAGTTTGTTTGGAATCACGGTGATGGTTGTTATTTTAAAGTGTTTTTTATTTATAAATATATTAAAATAATATTATTTTTAATATTAATAATGAAAATTATCTGAATAAATTAAAAAAAATTGAAATAAAAAATTAATATTTTTTTAAGAAACACATTTAAAATATAAAAACAAATAGTATCTGCCCAACTACTAGTCTTGGTCCTCTCTGGAAAAAGTTGGGGGGTGGGACCTTAACCCCTTTCTTATACTATATGATAATTTATTATTATTGTTGTTATTTTATAGTTAGGCCTAAATCAAATCTTATATCTTCTTATATTTACCACCGACCTATCTAATACGACAGCGTATTAATCCTTGCAAAAGTTAACTACTAACTAGTAGTGTGTCACAATGTTTTTTAGGAGAACAGAAGGAATATCGGTGATTAGGAGTGTAACCACCTGATCTATTGTTTTGATGCTTTTGGATATTTTTCCTTTTTCTAATTGTTAGAATATTCATCTATCCATTTTTATGCTTATGATATATAATCTGATCGCAGGTTAAATAGATTGACTTATGAATCAATTGATTAACTCGAGTTTATTAGGAATTTTTTTTAATGAAACAATTTTCTTGTAGATAAAAATTAAAAAATAAATCGTTGACTAGGTGACAAGTTGATTCACCGAGTTACTCAAGTTTGATTAAAAGAACTTCCATAATAGTTTAAAACAAGTTGGGTCTAGACTAGTCGTCGAGCCAACTTATTAGATCAATCTGAGTTGAGTTTATATATATTAAAATTGAATAGTTTAAGTTATTTTTTTAATAAAAACGACGTGATTCTTAAAAAAAAAATCAACACGAGTCAAGTCACTCAAATCTCAAATTTAACTGGAAAAACTCTCAGAATAGTTTAAAACCAAACCTGTTTCAAGCTAGTCACCGGGTGGGATCATGCTTAAAAATTGTGGTTGTATGAACTGTGATTAAACGGTGAAGTAATTTTTTTAAGTGATTTTTACTAGGGCAAATTAACATCCTCATGAGTATAAATATCCAAGCTCTCCAAGTCAACCTCAAGGATTTGATGATTGGAAATTGCATACCTTGATCATATAGCTTGTGAAGTAAGATTAAGTGGGAACCTGTAATTTCAACGAAGTATATATTAAAGTAAAAAAGTCAATTGATTTGACAACGATGAATCAATAGGGTAGCTACCGTGTGTGGAGATTGCCTTCCCTGTGTGAAGAGATGCTGTTGGGATGACTTCAAGCGTGTTCGTGAATGTTTTTAAAATAATTTTTTATATTAAAATATATGTTAATAATATTTTTTTATTTTTTTAAAATTATTTTTAATATCAGTACATCAAAACAATTCAAAAAATACAAACTGTATTTAATTTTTTAAAAAAAAATTTTAAAATTTAATAAAATATAATTACAAATACAATACCAAACAGTGCCGAAGAACTTTAAAGGAGTCTTTTCCTCCCAAGATCCATGTCAATCGAGATTTTTTCCAGTAAATCCTAAAGAGGTTGCGCATTTACTATATCAATACAATTTACCAATTATAATCACTAGCCTCTTTTTTTTTTAATTAATATAGATATTCAAGCTAAATTATATGTATCTTAACTAATTTTATAAATTCTAAAAATTTAAAATAATGTAAATTTTTATCGGTTTTAAAATTTATGGGACTCAAACTAATGATTTCTAGAAAATAAATTTAAAATCTAACTAATTAGATTACACTCCTCAAAATTACTATAATCATTAATTTTATAAACTTTATGATTGTTCATCACAAAAACTCCTGTGAAATATTATAGAATTATTATGTTCTCTACAAACATTGCAAAAATCTTCTTTTTATTTCAAAATATCCTTGATGTTTTTTTAAACTATTTTCTTAATATTAAAATATTACTGTAACTTTTAATGTTGCTATTTAAACAAACAATTAAGTTAAAAAAAACTGTAAATTATAGTTTTTTCTAACCAAGTTTTCAAGAGTGAATTCTTAATACAAAGGTAAAACGCAGGCCGCACAACACGAACAAACAAAGTTTGAAGATATTCCGAGTATTAAATGAATTTTTTTATAATATTTTTAGAATTTTAATGATTATTATAGTCTTATATAGTTCAAGGAGTTATGGTAATTAATTAATTTACTCTATGAATAATATGGTTGGTCTCGTCAAGTATACTATATATTTCTCTGTACCAAAGATCATGTGTAAGAGTTTGGTAAAACCATAAATTCTAACTTTATTGCATATGTACAATTATAACTTTATTGTTTCAGCTTGAAATTCACAGTTCTTTGCTTGAAACTCAAGTTATAACTTCGTTTTTTTTAGGTTTTTTTTTTCCAGTGAAAAAGTCAATGATGAGGATGAGTAAAGTTGAAGATGTGATTAAGTAATCTAGCCCATTTATACTAATTACCATCATCAAACCCTAAGGCCACACCAACAACAGTGATATGTCTTCAACATGGAAGGAAAAATTAAAGTGTTTGCAGCAGCATGCCCCGTTTGCCATTCTGATTTCCACAGTGCTAATTAGCATGATCGTGGACGCCTCTGTCAACTAAAGAACAAAGGGTCAAATGCGGTCAAATTGGATTTGATTAGACAATGATCATGATTATGTCTTGATAATGGATTAATTTCCCTTGGACAGTGATCATGATCAAGTTTGCTTTGCTGTCTTCCTCAGAAAAGAAAAGAAAAAAAAGGGATAGGGGAAAAGAAAAGGAAGAGAAGGAGAGAAGCGTTTGCTT
>Ga0325410_1004963_pt1 | contig 14796 bp, 5 predicted proteins | sample PopdelMetagenome_16_FD_206182 | JGI IMG/M metagenome (GOLD analysis project Ga0325410, IMG submission 206182) | Populus deltoides microbial communities from Bellville, Georgia, United States - Xylem-PdIQD-R3 | ecosystem: Host-associated > Plants > Phyllosphere > Stem > Wood/Secondary xylem... | reverse complement strand
AGAAGAGATGATTAAAACAACATAAATCAAGCACCATGAATAAAAAGACACGGACCATGTGGAAACACGAATAAATTCTTTGTTTATGCCTTTTTCATATATTCACCGCAAAATGCTCATATATATATATATATATATATATATAGAGAGAGAGAGAGAGAGAGAGAGAGAGATCAAACTTATATATTCAGAGATCAAATAACAAAATCTAAAATACTTTTAATTTATTAAAAAATAAAAGAAAGCACACACATAGTGTTCAAACACTGGACGAATCAAACAAATTTTCCATTCGGGAGCCTCGGACGCTCAACTGCTCTGGCATGTATATTGTCTTTAGCCAGCGAGGAACCATCTCAAGACACCTTCGTAAATAAAAGACAAAAAATCTGAAATCACAAGGCAAGTTAAACTGTTTTTCTTTTTCTTTTTTTTCACGTGATTTCCATTTTCCTATACAGGAGCGGACACATCAATGTTCCAAGCAATCACTTATACTAACCCCAGCACTCAGGTGTTAGGGAATGGTCTCTCTTGTAGTCCTTGCAATAGTCATAGACCATGTGGTGTCTCTGGACCCATCTCATGCTTCTATATTGTTGCCTTGTGAGCCCACCCGACCGGAACGGAGAGGCGGACACAGGGTGGCACCAGGCTGGTGAATAGGCTGAGCAGCCGCTTGCTTTGAAATTGGTGTAACTAGCAACAAATGGTTGATATCTGTAATCAGCTTTGTATTTTCCGTTTTCAGTAGCCCAAGATGAGGCATCCCAGATGGAACCGTACACCCACATCGGCCTCAGTGGAAAGGTTGTCGCGCTTTTCCTCGGGTACCTCCTCACGGGCACATCATCCACGAGGAATCTGAAACATTTTTATTCACTACAAATTTAATATAAATGAATGCGATGTGACATGATCATTGTCAACAAGTCTCATAGGTGTTGCTTGCTCTTTACTGACGCTGCAATGTACGATTGGTTTTGAGGCCAGCTGGGAAAACGAATTTATGATTGATGTTGTAGAAGACACAGCATACAATAGAATGTGTGTTCAAAAATATTTTATATTTTAAAATAATATTTATATTTTTAAAAATTTATTTTAAATATCATCGTGTTAAAATACTATAAAAATTTTAAAAAACAAATGTGATAGTAATTGAAATGAAGAGAGAGGATTAATCTTTACTCACTGTTTGTTTTTGTATTTTTTTAAAAAAATTAATTTTATTTTATTTTTTTCTTTACTTCAAATTAATATTTTTTTGTGTTTTTAGATTATTTTAATGCGCTGATGTCAAAAATAATTTTTTAAAAATAAAAAATATTATTTTGATACATTTTCGAGTGAAAAGTACTTTAAAAAATAATCACAACTACTTTAAAAAACAACCACAACCACTCAACCATATTCACAAACACGCTCGAAGGGTATGTTTGTTCTTTAGATAGTTTTGTAGTTATAATTTAAAAAAAATAAGTTTTAAAAAAACAATTTTAGTTGTAGTTAGTTGGATTTAGATACGTGATTGGTAAAAACTGTAGTTGAAATTTATGTATAGTAAAAAACATGCGTAAAATATTTAAATAAATTTCTTTAGTTTTTTTATCATGAATATTTAAAAAACTCAGTTAAAAATACATTCAGCTCAATATTTTAATAAATCCTGCAATATAAAACTTAGTTATTTTAAAAACAAAATATATTATTAAGTTTAATTCACCGCTAACACAAACCCATCGAAAAACAAACCCAGTAAAAACCAACCATATATTGTTGTGTCAACAAACATATACGGAAGAAGCTTTTTTAATTTGCTTGGTTGTAAAATATTATAGGTGATCACTGTAGTGTTTAACTTACATGATCTCCTTGGGACTCCAAAGAATGGCATAATAGTGGAAGGTTTTGGTTGGATCGAACCATAAATGAAACTTCATTTCTCTCCCAATGATTCTCCCATCCCCACTTCCTCTGATGTAAACATTGGTCTGCAAAGTGTAAGGCTTCCCAAATGTTGTGCCAAGAAATTCTATGTCCACTTCATCATGGTACCCAGGATGAGCTTCGCTATTTGAAAGCTGCCATTAATTGATTACAAATATTAATTAATTAGATATTAATACAAGAACATCTTTATATATACTATACCGACTACTGTGTTAATTGAAGAAGAGTAATACTAGCAGAGAAAGGTACGTTTTACAGTAAATTATTATGAGCATATATAGTTTAATTAGTCCAATCCTCACATAGAAAGCTGTTATAACTCCCGCAGTGTAGCCAGGTTGGAGCTTAATGGAAGCACCAAAATACCCTGATCGAAATGGTTTAACTGATTTAAATCCACTCCCTGTTACAAAGATCAAAAACAATAGATTATGATGAATTAAATGTGCAGAAAGCTTTATGATTAGATACCTAACAAAAATTAATTCAGACAGCTAGCAGAGACGCATTATAATGTCAGGTAGCTAATGGACTCGAGTTAAACCTGATGTGCTATCTAGCCAGATAGTCAACGCATTCTGGTCTACTCGTTGATGTGAATAACCCCAGAGATTTCTGTATCCTTGGTAAAAGCTCATTGACCTGAACCTAGAACCTGGCCAGTAGCCAGGTGAAGGTGGCCATTGAGCATTACTAGAGGAAGGAACCATAAGAATGAGAAGAAGTAAGGGAAAGAGAGCCATGAATCAGGTAGTAGCTAGGATGTGGAGAACCTGTATGGGGAAAATAGAGTGAGTGTGTGTGTGTATAAATGCAGAGAGTGAGAGATCAGATTGCAATGTTACGTGGAGGAATTCAGTATGGCTGGCAGTGGTACAGTTGAAAAAGAAGGGAAGAGATTAGTGGGTCCCCTTCCTCCATTGATGGGTAGTGATTTGTTGTTCATCAAGGGTCAGAGAATCAGAAATTATACTTGTAAATTTAGATAAAAATATGGCAGTTCGTATCTTAACATAAACCCAGGTTGCAGTAAGTGAACAGTGCATTTTTGTCCATTTCACAACAACTTTCTTTCCTAATATTTATGGGAAAACCCTGTGTAAGATTAGGGTTTCGTGGTTGGAAATTAAGGTAGGGAGAGAATGGAATTAGGTTTCTGTGAGTACAGAAAATTGGACTTTTGGACTAAAGTCTCTTTCTAATTCAAAAAGCTACACGTATTCTTGTCTCTCAGCCTTTAACACGACAAAGCTGGAATAACCTAAATCATTGTTTTTTTTTAAAAAAAAAAAAACTTTTGCCGACCCAATTTCCTCTTTAGGCATAGGGATGTCAGCTCCGAGACCAAGCGGGATGAAATGTGGGTTAGATTCTGATTTAGTCAATTTTGTGAAACAAATGTGAGTTATCGGGTATTTGATCCTCTGTTCTTCATTAATTGAGTGGACCATAAGGTATCTGAAACGGGGTCCCATGTTAGATTTGATTATGAGCGTGTGTCTGCCTGGGTAATTGGGAAAATTAAAGGTGATGATGTTGTGTTCATGTTGTTTGAGTCATCAAACGAGTCCACAATTGTTGTAGCTTAAGGCTAAATTTGGGATTGTTATTTATTTTTCTAAGTTATTTTGTTTCCTTTATTTTATTTAGAAAGATGTTTCATTAGCTATACACCTTTTTAATTAGGGTTTTCCCTTTAAAGATTAAAATCTAAACTTATTACTAGTATAAATAAAATTGTGTATTTTATTTCTTTTTTTTTTCAAAATATTGCTCAGATTTTTCTATATTATCATGAGATTATTTACAATGTCTAAGGTTTTTTTTCAAGCCTTTTTCATCTCATTGTCTCTTGATTTTCATCTCAATATCAATTTATTATTAAAACAATCAAAAAATACAATAAGCTCTAGTGAGCTAATTCATGAATTGAATCATAATGATATTAAAATCTAACTTTTCAAGTTGTTTTTTTGTTGTACTCTTTGATTATCATGGCTAGAGATTATAAAATAGGATGAGGACATGGTGGAGGATTTCGGTTTCTAAACAAGAAAGTTCCTCATAGAAGCCCAACGTCAACAAACTAATAATTAAAGTATTTATAAAGTTAGGTTTCACAACTAACTTATCATTTGGTATATTGGGATTTGGATGATCATGAAATAAATGATTGTAACTCCACATCCAGTTTTGAGAACCTACATCACGAGTGTGATCAGAGATAGCAACCTTTGTGTTTGGGATGATCACTATGAAGATCTAGGTTTTACCATGTAACTCCCAAAGTTTGCAAGCTCCTAAAGGCTAAGGAATTTATTGATTAACTTCATGAGATGGAACATATATTTTAGTGCAATGAGGTCTCGGAGAGGATAAAGTTGAAGTTGATCACCATTAGGCTTAAGGGTCGTGCCTCTGCATGGTGAGAGCAGTTGAAGAGAATCGACAAGTGACAGGGCAAGTTCAAGATTTATGACTGAGACAAGATTAAGAAGATAAAGACACTCTTCCTTCCTTTCCATTATACTAAAACCTTGTACCTATGACTCCACCTATCAAGGTAAAGAGCGAGATATATTGATGATTATTCGGAGAAGGTGGAGGAGGGTGTAGCCTCTAATTACGAAAACAATACATATAAAAGTATCAATAGAAAGTGTTCAAAAAGTGATGGAAACAATAGTTTTGTTTACAAAGACAAGCAATAATCAACTTCTAGTATTTTATCATTTCTGCAATCAAATGAAAGATCCTTAAGACTTAAAGACACACAAGTGTTTTGTAATAGCTAACCTCTCTATTCTAGTATACCGTAGAAGCAATCGAACAAAAGATCCTTTTGAGCTGTCAAAGTATGATGTTGTCATTACAACATATTCAATTGTCAGCATGGAGGTACCAAAGCAATCTCTAGCTTATGAAGTTGATAAAGATAAAGGAAAAAGGAAAAAGCCTTCGCAATTTTTTATCGATTATTTATGAAATCAAGATAATTTAAATTTATAAATGAGTTCCTTCCAATTCGAGAGATCAATGCATGAGTTTTTGGGATTATTAATTATTTTTTAAATTATATTAGTTTTTTATTTAGTTTAAGAACCATAATAATAGTTGAATTATTTATTAGTTGTATACTTTTAATAAAAAAGAATCTTTTTTTTTTCTTTTAAGGATTAGGATTTATGTTAGGTGTGAGATTATTTATAACATCCAAAGGCTTTTCCCAAATCATTTTCATTTCAATCCCTTCCTAATTTCCATTTTAATCATAATTTTCATAGTTTTGCATGTAACAATTTCTTTCACACACAAAAACAAAATTGAAAGTTTGAAACTAGCAAAGTGATGATGTTCTAAATATTAAATATGCCTAGGAATGAGGATTTTGTAGTGTTTGAGTAGTGGGTAATCATAATATCACTTCAATGTTCGCTTCTCCAGAGTTCATGAAATTGATGGTTGGTAATAGAAGACCTAACACCTTCAAAATAGTTTTTTTAGTGGGATTGAGGGACCCCCCCGATAATAAATTCTCATTTCAATCCCTTTCTAATTTCTATTTTAATCTTAATTTTCATACTTTTGCATGTAATAATTTTTTTCACACACAAAAACAAAAATGGAAGTTTGAAACTAGTAAAGTGATGATGTTCTAAATATTAAATATGCCTAGGAATGAGGTTTTTTTAGTGTTTGAATGGTGGGTAATCACAATATCACTTCAATGTTTCTTTTTCTAGAGTTCATGAAATTGATGGTTGGTAATAGAAGGTTTGACACCTGCAAAATACTCTTTTTTAGTGGGATTTAGGGAGCATCTGATAATAAATTCAATGACTTTTTAATAGGAAATTGCAATGAATGAGAAAATTGATATTTAATTCTAAGAACAAGAGTGTTTGTTCTTAGTTGTGTATGATAAATGCTCTGAAAATGAAAGTACGAATATTTTAGAGAATAGAAAAAGTGTGACCCTTTACCTAGGTGGTTTAAAGGATATATATAGCCTATGAACTTTGTCATGTTACTTAAATAAAAGGATTGAATCAACATCTTCTTCTGATGACATTAATGAAGGATATATATCATTTACACAATATCAATGATAAATAGATATTTGTTACCCAATATTAATATTGATGGAAATATGGTAGGCTCCTTAGAAGATTTTTATACATCTAGGGATATAAGGAGATGATCAGTATTGACTTTTAACATTTTATGTTAAAAAACATAAGAATAAATAAACAAATTCTTGTGAGCTAATATGGAACCTAAAAAGATTATCAAGTCTATATGTATATGGACTTGGAATGATTTCGAATCCAATGGTGTTGGGTTTGACACCTTGCTAGACTCATATGCATTTGAGCTCAGTGTATAATTGAACTCAAGACTACTGAGTCTAGCATCTTGCAAGACCCATATGCACCAAAAGCGTAATGTGTGGCTAAACTGAAAGATGTTAGGCCTGGAATTAAGCTAGACCTATATCGTATGAGTTTGGTATTTTGCCAAGTATGGATACATTAGGTTAAAACCTTACCTTTGGCCTTTTTAATTTTGAGCTTTTAAGTAAATGTATGACACAACACACACGCGCGTGCGCTCACACACACACACACATATATATAATACATTGATCCATCAGTAGCTCCCCAAGTCTTTACTTATTAAATACACAAAGATTTAAAAGGTTACCAGCTTTAGTTAAAGACTTTTTACCTTTCCCATGAGATTTGTGTCCCGTGTAGAATTGTTGGGATTCTTTATGGCTAGGTGGCTTGTTCTTACTACAAGAGATGGTCAGGTGGCCTATCTGTATTAAAAGAGATGTCTTTTAGAAAACAAAATGACAGCGTGCATTCAATGCAATAATTGATTAGATATTTGGAGATCTGAGATGACATGAAAGGTCATTCATCTAACAACGAGGGTGAAAAGTTATTTCCATTATAACCCTAACCATTCTTGCTTCCATTTTTTCTTTTTACTTTTACTCATTATAATATTTGTAAAAAACATTTTGTTTGAAGAATCCCTGAGCTAGTTTGCTTCATTCTAAGAATAAATTGTCCTCATAGGTATCTTCCACCAAATATTTCTTTCTCCTTCTTTTTGAACAGAAAAATGGACAAAAAAGAGTTAGATTTGACCCTAGGAATAAAGGATATTGCCTCCTCTAGTGAGAAGTTCGGGTTCCAACTAAAAAACAGAGGAAATGGTAGGGGACATGGGTCCATTAGACTAGGCCCCAAAACTAGAGGGGGGAACCCCAACATCCACCTCTGGTAAGAGGAGGTAGTTCTTCTCATTGGAGAAGTTCTTCCCCTACCATTACTAGGGAACCTTAGGGGACAAAGATGTTTTCTTTTCTACTTTAGGGCCATCTTTTCAACTTTTAGGTATCTTATTTCTGTATCATGAAGAGTTCAACTAGAATAGTAGATCGGGTGTTGTATGCTTTTTTTTTTCCCTTACACGACACTAACTGCCTGATTAGAAACCTTAAGATAGAGGAACAAACTCTCAATTTGTCTTGGTTGTGACAAGATTTTAGGAGAGAAGAGATAAACTTTAAGTTCTCAAAAGCTTTCTAGCAATCTGGTGTCCATTTAAAGTTTATGATACTTCCAAGATCTGAAAGAAAGGTAGGTTGCATTGCATTCCCCTAGCTTGGATATGAATCTGTTGAAGACGGTCAAACCCCAGTGAAGTGTTGAACAAATTTAACCTTTTACGGATGATTCATATCCAGTATTACTTTAATCTTCTCAAGATTGGGTTCTATTTCCTCATTTTTGCTAGAAAAATCCAAAAACATTCCTCCTCTGATGGCGAACACGCACTTAAAAGGATTCACCTTTATTTGACATTTGCCCAAAACCAAGAAAAAACATCTTCTAAGTCCTTTAAATGTTGTTTAAAAGTCATGTTTTTCACTAGCATGTCTCCATATAAGCTTTCATATTTCTTCTAGTATAGTGTTTGCACACTTTGTTAACCATCTGTCTGTAAGTAACCCCTTTATTTTTCAAGCCAAAAGGATTGCTCTGTAGCAAAAAGTTTTTTCTAATGTAATGAAAAAAGTCTTCTCATATTTCTAGATACATAAAGATTTGGGGGTACCCTAAATTAACATCTAAAGCGCTTAAGAACTCAAAGACAGTTGTAGAGTCTACCAATTTATCAATCATTAGGAGTGAAAACCACAGTTTTAAAACCCGGACCGGCCCTGCGGGTCGACCCGGGACCCGGCCGACCCGGGCCTAGGACCGGTCCGGGTGGAGGTAAAAACCCGCTTGGGAGTTGGCCCAGTGAAACCCGGTCGACCCGGCGGGTCAACCCATAACCCGAGCGACCCGGGGCAAACTCGGACGAGACCCGTTGGATGTTGTATCAAGAATTGGTGATAAAAGGCTGGTGCTGTGGTTGTCAAGGATAGTGAAGAGAGTTGTAGCTACTGGCCAGAGCTGGAAGGAGAAAGTCGAGAGACCTTGTGATGGGAGTTGTCTGATTATCACCATTGACATGATTGAATGGATGTAATGTTGTTGTACTTCCTGTGCTGGTGTGTCATGTTGTAGTTTAGAGAATCCATTTTCATTGTCTGGTAGAAGGATCTTGATGAGGTCTAAGTCATCTTCAGAGTCTTCTTCTTGCTGTTGAGGAGTTGCCATGCACCGCCAAGGCAAAAGCTTCACTTTCCTTAAAGTGTTGCTGCTTGATAAATTAGGGCTTTGATTTTGAAAGGGTTGTTTATATACATGTTGGCTATGCGTTGGTGAATTTTCTATCTTGCCCTCTGTCTTGTTTTGCTAACAAACTTCTAAAATGGATTACTGTTGGGAAAGGTTGATGTTTCACCTTCATATTTATAAATTAATACGAGTAAAATATAAGAATTTGATAAAAAAAATTAAAATATTTTTTTAAATTTTATTATTTACAATATATATATAGTATATATTTACATAATTTTTTTTAAAAAAATTCTTATAAAATATTAAAATTTTAAATATTTTTTTTAATTTTTTTGGGTTGACCCGGGTTAACCCGGGTTGACCCATGAAACCCGGAACCCGGTTCTTAACCAGGTCAATTCCCAAATCGGGTTTAAAAACTATGGTGAAAACTATCCTTTGGACAGATTTTATTCAGGTTAGTGAAGTTCACACACATCCTCCACTTTCCAGTACTCTTATTCACTATAACCATATTAGCTAACCAATATAGATACATGACCTCACGAATAAACTCAACAGTTAATAGTGTATCCACTTCTACAGTTATTTCATGTTGTCTTCCCCCTTAAAACATATTTTCTTTTGTTGAATAGGAAGGAAAGTTAAGTCAACTTAAGGTCTGTAAGCAATTATCTCTATGTTGATCCTTGACATATCTGAATTGTTGAAATCAAAATTAGCCTTTATAGGTGAGGAATAAATTTATCAATATTTGTTATTGAGGTGGTTCCAATGTGGAGCCTATCTTGGTAACAACCCTATCTTCTTACCACAAAGATATTTTGTTTTTAACTGTTATTTGGCCTCAGTTTTGACCTCTACTCTCTTCTTCAAAGACCCTTGGTGGTCTATAACCAAAGAGCTCTTGCATTTTAGACATTCAAAGACACAATTCCTTGAAGCCCCTTGGTTTTCTCTTACGATAACCACTTCTTTTTTAGTAGAGAATTTCAAGGTCAAATATCATGTGCTTATGACTTCATTGATCTAATGCAAAAAAGGTCTTCTTATTATGGTGTTGTAGGTTAAAGTTATTCCTATCACCATAAAGGTTTGCTGAAGGGTAAAGCACTTAGGGCAGGTGCCTATTGTGATTGAGATATCTAAAGCACCCTTCACTAACACTCCTAGCCATTAAATCCTAACAAATTTTTTTTTTACAAGAATCATCCTTGAGGGATCTATCCCTATCTAGAACATCACATCTCTGGATAAGATGGTAACTGAGCTCCTATCATCTACCAACACCTTGTAGTCTTGATGATTGGCTAGAATTATGAGAATTACCAGTGCATCCACATAGGGGTAAGTCACCCCTTTTTAATATTTTGGAGTAAAAGTTATAGCTTGTTTTATGGGTTCTATTAACGAGTCATTGTAAGGATATGTTTTCCATACCTTCTCTAGCTGAGATGCACCTTAGAATCATATAGATCTCATGTAGGATTTGGGCAGGCTGGCTAGACTTTTCTCTATCACGTTCCATATGGGCATGCCCTTTAAAAAAAAAAAGATAGCCTTTGGCTATCAACCTCTTAATTTTTTTTTCTTTAGTATGAAGCAAACTTTTGTATCATTCCCTTTATCCTTATGGTGCAAGCAAAATTCTTAAAGGTCCATGTGTGCGGAGGCGACACCATAGAAGGTGGATATTGAACAAAGTATTTTCCCTTGATGGTTGTAAGGACTTCTGTTAGGGTGGCATTTAAGGAAGTAATATGTCTCCTCTCAATGTATTGTATGTTTTCCCTTGCTAGCCTTTCCTGACCATTATTAGAATTATTATCTATGCTAGGAGAACAATTCCATTTGAATGGTTTCTCATCCTTATTTTCCTGGTAGAATCATTTTCCTGGTAGAAACGAGGAGGTCTATGTATCAACATGTTGGCTTCCTATACCTGTATGTGATTCTTCATGACTTGTTTTACCTTCAATAGGCTTTTGTTTAGTAAAATATATAAATCCTTCTATATAGAATGTTCCCTTACTCTACTTATCAAAGCCTTTAAGACTAATGGCTCAATCAATTCTTTTAACTTCAACATTTCTTTGTTGAACCTTTTCAACTTAGATATGAGAAAGAGGCAGATATTTGTCGAGACCAGGTAGATGATGACGTAGACTACATGTACCAGTGAGAGTTGACAACAACTACTCGGGGATATTCACTTTATCCCTCAATTCGGCCATCTCATATCTAAGTTGGTTCATCTCAACATTAAGTCGGGTCATCTAAGCTTCGACTTGTTCTCATACAATCACCTGGACAATTAGAGATTGAGAGCTCGAACCCGATTGCGAGGAATCATTAGTTGATACACTATAGCCTGACGGCATATCCTTGGCCATGATGTTTGAGATACCATAAACATGATTTCTATCGAGTCTACTAGATGAGAGCTACCCTCTAACCACAAATTCGGATCGAGTTCTAGATGGGTAGAAGGATCGTCCTCGTATAAATTATCTTGCAATCAGGTGTTATATGTTTCCTAAAAATAAACAACCAACAAATTTAAAAAAATAATAACTTAAGAAAAAATTGTTTAAATGCAACTTACCATGAAATTCTAAGCTCGGCTATCCACAAGCTGTTGCACCCCTTTTCGAAGGTCTTCATTTCATATGTGAGTTTCAACAAAAAGCTTCATTGATCTTGTATCGCGTCCAAAAACTGTAGTCTGCAAAAAAAAAAATCTAATATTAGTTAAAAAGTTTCATATAATGTAACCATTTTTTAAAAATGTATGTAATAAAATAGAGTTTTGTCATCCATTTTGCATGCAAAACAAATGGAATGGATCCACTGGTATATGTGGTAATTGAATCATAAATCTCATTATTTTGGTTCTTTGTACCAGATTGTCATTGCCGTATGAAATGCTCAGACGTCACGTGCTGGATAGAAGTGTCCTAAATAGCCTCTGAGACATACAAAGGTTTGAAATCCCTTTACACGACCACGTCTTCCCAGCCTGGAAGACCTCTTTATTTTGCATATTTCATTAATCAGTTTTGCGTCTCGTACCAGAAATCATGCAAACTATATGGTAGAGATAAATTATCGGTTAAGATAATGAAAAATAAAATTTGAACATTTTAAAAAATATAACATTTTCAATTCAATCTTACCTAATAACATTGTGATTCTTTCACACCCTTCTATCAATAGCGTTAGCAATCTCCTCCAAGTAAGATTTTTCCTTGCACATTAATTTTATAAAATACTTAGTTCATTAAAATTAAAAAATTGACCAAATTAATAAGAAATTTTTTGTGTTTTTGTATTTTAGTTTTATTCTTTTTAAATTCTTTTTCTTATTTTCTTTATTTTAAAAAAACATTTCATGCAATATTGACAAAATTACTGATATAATTTGAATTATAGATGGAATGACAGACAAACCAAGTCCTTCAGAAAGTTCCAAAGAGTTCAAAAAATTTACAGAACTTGTTATTGACAAAATGTAAATCTTCAATGGTTTAATTTCGTTGGTAATATTCATTCGATCACCAATGAAATTAACAATAGTTTATTTTGTTGGTAATATGTTATAATTTCTGATGAAATTACTGACAAAATAATATCAATAAATATTTTTTTGTTTGAAGCGTCTTTTTTATTTATAAATCCATTAGTGATTGTATTATTAATATAATGACCGACATAACAAAAATCATTGATAATATATTTTTTTGAGTATCAGTTTCCATTAATGATTTTAATTATTTTCCAACAAGATCAATATTTAACTACTAACATAATATTTTATCAGTATTATCCAATATTCCGGTTGTGAATCTTCTCCTTCGCCATAAATTCTATCATATCAGTTTAAAAGTTGAATATTTGAATTTCAACATACGGCTGGAAATTCCTCCCGGGCCAATATCTTGTATTGCGTGTTTGCATATCATTGCTAAGATAATGTCGTCATCCTTGGAGTAATTAATATGTATGAACATTTACCCAAGGAAGAAATTAAATTGAGAGGGCATTGACCGTCTCAATTATTCTCCTAGTCCCATTACCAACTTTTTACAGAAACAATCAAGATCATCTCAATTATTATGCAATATGAATGGAACCTTTTATTTTTTTTTTATTATTAATGTTGGTGTCCGGATCAACTCACACGTATTTTAATTAATTTTACAAGTTTTAAAATTAATGATCATATAAATTTTTAGTGGCTTTAAAATTTATAAGATTTAAATAATAACCTCTAAAATAAATTTAAATTCTATTTTATTTTGTTTTTTTCTTTCATATTTGAAAACGACATTCTTGAGTTAATTGGCACTGACACAACCATTTCTATCAAATAAAATGGAATTTATTATCAAACATCCCATCTTTGTGATCAAATGTCAGAAAGCTATCCTTTTTTCTTTTAAAATAGGAATTTCAAAACAAAAAAAAAAAGTTATCTCCGCCAATGTTGAGTTTGTTAAATTTAAAGGACTTCATTTTCTGCACATATATATATATATATATATATATATATATATATATATATATATATATATTCCCATACATAATTCATATAAATATTTTTATATATAAGGGTTTTCTTTTTGACCTCTAAAGATTCCTATCAAATTCTTTTTCAAAATTTATTTTCTATCACAATTACTCCCATGTCCTTAACAAAATTTATAATGAAAAACGACTATTCAATATATATATATATATATATATTAAATACCTCTAAAAGTGTAGTTAGTTTATCAATCAACTCCAAAAAAATAATTTCATGATACATATGAAAGATTTATATGGAATTTGATTTTGAACGCAAATTAACTTCAAATAATTAAGCACATAAAATACAATAAATGTAAAAAATAAACATAAAGCTAAATTTACTAATTTTTCTTTAAATCCATAAATAAAAGAATTAAAAATAATATTTGAACATATAATTTATCATTTGATTTATTTTAGAAAAATAAATCAAATGAATAATTGATAGTAAGGTGTGGAAATTTCTATCATGGTTTTCGAGTCATGAATTGGACATGATGGCTCTCATATGATGAAGGTGTTGAGAAAGTGAGAATATATTAAGCAGAAAGCTGAAGGTAAAAGGATAGATCAAGGAATATATATCTGAATTTAATTTTAAACGTTTTTCAATCTATATATATTAACATATTTAGCAAGAAATAAAAAGGTATTTTTTTGTTGGTTTTTAATAAATAAATTAAAATAATTTATTAATAAAACATGAAATGTCAAGAGAATAATTGATAGAAAATAAAATTTTGAGAAGAAGTTGATAAATCAATATATTTTAAGCGGAGGTGAAATGTTATTTTCCGTGTATATAAATTATAAGCACAAACAGCAAAAACAATTCTGCCCGCATATAAGTGTGTATAATAAATATATTAGACAACATTAAATTTTAAAACGAAACATATTTAGCTTATGAATCCATTATTATTTATGAATATTCTTTTTATTAGACATGCTAAAAAACTAATTTATCAACGAGCTAATTAAAATATTAATTGTAACATAGATGGAACTAGTTTACCGTAAGTGCCATCTGGTGGGTGAAATTAATTGTTTTTTAATTTAATAAAAATTATTAAGATTGTAAAAAATTATTTGGTATTTTTATTAAATTTGAGTTAGAAAATTAGCTTTGAAATCTTTTTATTCAATTTTTTAATAAGTTTAGATTTAAAATTAAATTATATAGGAGTTATTTTGATTTGACATAATAATAATAAAAAAAATATTTCTTCATCGACTAATAAAAAAAATATAATAATAAAATTGCCATTAAACAAATCTTTCTATTCAATTTTTTATTTAATTTAGATTTAAAATTAAATTATACAAGAATTACTCTAATATAACTTACTTGTTTCTGTCAATTTTATAATAACCTTGTCAATAATTGATAGGTAAAAGAGGTTTATAAATAAAATAATAAAATAAATAGAAAAAACCTTTTTAATTTAACTCTCCGTTAAAATTAAATAAGATGAAAGTTTTGTCGACATAATTCAATCTATTATGTTAAGAAGCAACACCAGCGGCTATTAAAAAAAGTAAAAAGCTGTCGGTTAGACGCCAC
>Ga0325410_1004962_pt1 | contig 14797 bp, 8 predicted proteins | sample PopdelMetagenome_16_FD_206182 | JGI IMG/M metagenome (GOLD analysis project Ga0325410, IMG submission 206182) | Populus deltoides microbial communities from Bellville, Georgia, United States - Xylem-PdIQD-R3 | ecosystem: Host-associated > Plants > Phyllosphere > Stem > Wood/Secondary xylem... | reverse complement strand
TTTTTTTAAAATTTGAGTTTTGATGATGTAATAATATATTCTCTTGAATTTGCAAAGTTTTCTTTCTTTTTCTAGTTTTGGTTTAGATCTTTTGGCGATGATAAGTCAAAGGGTGTCTTCCTTTTCCATTCTTTTCTTCTTTAGCTAAGCATGGATGCTATTTTGCTTCTGCTGATTGTTGATTTCTTTTAACTTGTTTGTGTTAGTTGATATTGTATTTAATGTTTTCTTGGACATTATTTTTCGTTTCTTGATTTTTTTGTTCTTTCATTGAATTTGGTGGATTTCACAGCTTTTTGTTTTTTTATGTTGATTTCTTGCCTATCTTTTCTTTCTCTTTTGTGTTTTTATTTTGATCTTGTGAGATTTTGGTGAAAATGGTGGTGGCAGTTCAGATTCTTTTTTTTTTTTTTAAATTAGTCAATGTTGCTGATATTTCACTGTTACTGATTGAAGCTTTATCTTTTATCTATCTGGATCTAATTACTTTAATGTAATGTAAACGGTAATTGTGAGCTTATTAAAGTCAGTTCAGGGGTCTAAAACTTTGATCAGATTTTGACTCTCTAAATTAAGTGCTAATTGAATTAGAGAGTGAGGAGAATTGACTTGATGAGTTTGTTTGTAGAATTCTGTATTTGAGAGGGAGAGAGAATGTCAGGTGGAACCCAGAAAAGTTTGAGGAAAGCACTTGGTGCCCTCAAGGATACCACCACTGTTTCATTGGCCAAAGTCAATAGTGATTACAAGGTATTTTACTAGTTTAAAACAATCATGAAGTTGTTGTTGTGACTATTTAAAGTTGGGTTTTGTTTTGAAGTATTGATCTTGTTGGTTTGGTGGTTTTTGCGATTTCAGGAATTGGACGTTTCTATAGTTAAGGCCACGAATCACTATGAGCGACCTGCAAGGGAAAGACACATTAGAGGTACATGAAATGCTCTCCTTAATCTTACAAGATAGGAAGTTGGGAACAACATATTGATAGTGGCAGTAAAAAATGTGACGTTCTAGAGAAGGAAAAATTTGATGGATGTGAAGCTCATGTGCTTTCTATTTGATTCTCTTTGCAGCTATTTTTGCTGCCGTTTCAGCTACTAGACCCCGGGCTGATGTTGCATATTGCATCCATGCACTTGCGCGGCGTTTATCGAGGACACATAACTGGGCGGTATGTGCATCAGCATCATATGAATCTTATGTGATTAGATAGCTATGAATAGAGAGGTCTGAAGTAAATTAAGTGCTATTCTGCCTGTTTAAGTATCCAAATCTTCATGCCTTGATTGGAAATAAATTTTTTGTTTTGGCTTCCAGGAGCCCTCAAATCTACACTAACTTCCTCTTTATTTCAAGGTATTCACACTACTAGAAAATTGGAAAACACCACACAATATTCCATCGGTATTTTAATTGCTAACAAAATTTTTGATGGAAACCTGTCATTGCTAAGTTACTCGTCGGGAATTGTCGTTTTGTCGGTATTTTTGTTGGCAACAAAAGTTGCCAACATATTATTCGCACCAAAAAATCAGATTTATTGCCCATTTTTCATCGAAAATTAATTTCCAATGTAATTTTCAATCGCTGATTCTGTTGAAAATGCCCAAACTTTATGTGACTTTCCCGTGAAATGGATGTGAAATTGCCGACATAAATGAAGCTATCCATTGGTGATTTTGTCAGTGTTTTCACTAATTTTTTGGTATGTTGTTATGATCCCCTAGCTAATCTAAACATACAACAACTCCAAGCATCTTCAAGTCAATAATTATTCACATTAAACTCATAACCACAACAAAAAAACACTCATGGAATTATTGAAACAATAAACACATATCGAAAAAACATAAAACATTATCCAAAAAATATGAATGTAATGCATTATAAAACACTAACAAATATCTTACACAATTTCAATTTTATTACACAATGAAACATTGTATCTAAATCAATTCAACACTACTTTTTAATCAAAATCCTTCTTTTCATGGTAATCAAGCAGCTCGAGTTAAAGTTCAGTTGGATCCAAAGAAAAGATGTATTATATCTGCATAGAAAGATTAAAGTAGATGAATGTCAAACATTGGTTAAGCATTTTAACAATGCAAATAATAAGATAAAAGTATTGCTCTCATCAATTAGGATTTGTTCTGAAGGGATAAATTTTGTCAGCGTTTCAATGGCGGTTTTGCTTAATGTTGTGTGGAACCCATCAGTTGAAAGGCAAGCTATTAACCATGCCTACATGCTAGGACAAGAGAAAGTTTTCTATGTTTACCATCTTATTACATCAAGGACAATGGAAAAGGAAAAATATTTTCACCAAGTTGAGAAAAGGTGATTGTCAGAGTGTTTGATTGCATAAACAAAAGTGGTAGTCATTGGAAGTTGTATTTGATAAGGCGGACAACAGAAAGGATAATATTCTGGAAAAGATGATTCAACATGACAAGCTCAAACTAATGTTTAAGAATATTGTACATCAACCAAAAGATCACAATCTAGTAAAATCTTTTGGCTCAGATTTGTAGTAAATCCTGCCGATTTTTTGCTACAATATCCTCATTCTTTGAAGTTGAAAGGTGCAAATGTTTCATACTACTATAATTCTGAGTGTATATCATTTTAGAACATATCAATGATTCAATATAATGTTATGTTTAGAGAATTTTGTTTTTATTGAAGGGAAACCTTAGGGATCTCTATGTTAGTTGATAGCATCTTCTACATTTGAATGACAAGCCTTTAATTATTTACGGATCTAATGCTGACTTTGTTGTTGTTAGTGATACACTTTACATTGCTTGAAAAAAAAAATGATGTTAGATTTATTTTGACGTTTCTTTCATTTAATTTGAGCATCAATTCTTTCAGATTTTTTTTCGTTTCTTGAGTAGCAAGGATATCCCAAGAATAACTAATTTATTCAATTCAAACTTATTGACGAGTCATGTGGGTTGGCTCGGAATAACTAATTTATTCAATTCAAGCTTATTCATCATAAATTAATACATTTTAATTATTATCAATTCCACAAAATCAATTTTCTTCAAATTTCTAACTTAACAATAAAATTGACAAAATATAATTAGTACCCATTAAATTATCCATTATTTCTTCAATTATAACACACTTAAGTTACAAAATCAAATTCAATTTTTTCAAAATCTCAAACAAACCCTAATATAAAATCAAGCATTAATACAACGAAATTATCTAAAAAAAATTGTAAAACACTTAAATATATAAGCATACAACAAATACTACAAACAATTTCAATAAATTAACTTAAAACATAAATGAATTAAAAAAAAAAGGTGGGTTTACAAACTTGGTGGTGTGAGACTAGACAAAAAATAGAACCAAGAGACGGAAGTTGATGCTATTGACAAATGTTGGTGGACATCGGTGGGTTGAGGGGCTGGATTTGCAAGAGGGCTGGCGGAATTAAAAGATGGGGTTGCTGCTGTTCTTTTAGCAATCGAAGATGAAGAAATGGGAGGAAAGAGAGAATTATCGGGTTTTAATTCATTTAAAATGGCTGATATAAATTCTATCGGCATTACTAACGTGTAAAATTTCTGATGGAATTGCTGATGAAATTTTAATTGATTTTTTTTATTTTTTTTATTTCATCGCTATTTCCATTGAAAATTATTGATGGAAATGTTCTATTGGTATTTCTGTCAGAAATTATTGACGGGATATTATTCATTGGGTTTCCATTGCTATTTGTTAATTTTTTGGTAGTGTCAAATATTTGCCACAGTTCCTGTTTTCATTGGAATTCAGTTAGGCAATGGTAAATGCATAAACTGCTGATCATAAGCAACACTAACTCTCTGGATGAGTCACCTATTTTGAGTACTAGACTGAAGGCATTTGATGCATCATGTAGCATGATAGTTCATATCTTGGAAAAGTTAACGACCACCTGACAGAATAATATATATCCCTGTAGTCTTTGTTGTTGCAGCACCATGTTTTTGCGGTCTTCTGTTTTACCAATTTCAAAATGAAGTAGCAAGAAAATCCTTTTTACATGAACAAATAAGTGAAAGTTTCTTCTTAAGCAACTCAAATTTGTAGATGGGATTGGTTGACATTTCCCCTATCTGCCTCTATATCCATCTTGTTCTGAAACAGAAAGATATTAATGAAGTTTATTCTTGAGAAAGTTAAGCGCTTCATGTCAGTGGTATCCGTAGTTCAATTTCCAATATTCATGAATCCTGTGGTTCATTTTATGGAAAGCATTTGTTGTAATTCATGAATAAATTGCTCACTTTCCAAAGTCATTGCTTTGAGTAATTTGATGTTCACATTATGTCATATGCATAGGTGTATTTCTGATCTATCCATGTGTTTTCCTACAATGTGTTTGACTTGCTGCTAATTTTTAGGTTGCTTTGAAAACTTTAATTGTTATTCATCGTGCTTTGAGAGAAGTGGACCCCACGTTTCACGAAGAAATCATTAATTATGGAAGAACCCGAAGTCATATGCTTAACATGGCTCATTTCAAAGATGATTCCAGTCCGAATGGTATCTTTTTTTCTTCTTGGTGAAGTGATTATTCTTGTTAAATCATTGTTTATGATGATTATTGTTATGTGCTGGACAGCATGGGATTATTCCACGTGGGTTCGCGCCTATGCCTTGTTTTTGGAGGAGAGGTTGGAATGCTTTCGCGTGTTGAAGTATGACGTTGAGATGGATCGACCTGTGAGAGCTCATCTTTTTAATGTGACATATTTTAGCTCTCAATTTATTCTTGATTTATTTGTTGAAATCCCTGTTAAAGTTTATCATTTCAACCATTTTACTATAAATACTATTGTGTGGACTTTACAGCACCTAAGCATTGACATTTGTAAATTTGAATTTTTTATTTAGGTAAAAAGAATTTTGGTTTTAGTTAGAAGGAATTGTTGCTACTTCATTTCAGCCCCTTTTATTCTCAAATAGCATGAACATTTGTGCTAATGTGTCATCGAAAACTGTGGAGTTTCATTGATAAATCTTTTATGCAGAGGACCAAAGATCTGGACACTGCTGAAATACTGGAACAGTTGCCAGCTTTGCAACAGCTTCTTTTCCGTGTTCTTGGTTGTCAGGTAAGTGATCTTCTCAATTTAAAGTGAAAATATAATGGTTTCTCGATTTAAGATAGAGTTATCCATGAATGCCTTTTATTTTGTATTTAAATGGGCAAACAATTTTGTACCATTCGTGCAGCCACAAGGTGCAGCAGTCAATAACCTTGTCATTCAGTTGGCACTTCAATTGGTGAGTTGACTTTGTAAATCATGCTTATTCTGTGTAGCTGGTTTGACATGCAGAGGTTTTTTTACTTCTTACAGCTTACACTTTTTGTCATCTATAATAATAGGTTTCTTCAGAGAGCATTAGAGTTTATCAAGCTATAACTGATGGTACTGCCAATTTGGTTGACAAGGTAAGCAAACATCATTGTTTGTCAAATAAATGTTTGTTTTTCACGTTTGAAGCTAGGCTATTGAGCAAATCATGTACTTGCAATACTTTTTATGGATGACAGTTCTTTGAGATGACGCGCCTTGATGCTTTGAAGGCTCTGGAAATATATAGAAGGGCTTGCCAACAGGTAATATCTTCTTGAATGCTGTGCAAATGACAGTTTAACCATCTCTTAGCGCAGCTGTTATATATGTATTTCCATGGTTGTACTCTTTAACTTTCTGCTTATTTCAGGCAGAGAGACTTTCAGAATTTTACGAGATATGTAAAAGCATGGATATTGGACGTGGAGAACGGTTTATAAAGATTGAGCAGGTTTGCATTCTCATTTGTGGTGTTTTCCTGGAACATATTTTTTTTAGGATCCTTCTCTTTTATTCTAGTCGACTAAATTTTTGTTGATAATGAAGCCCCCTTCATCATTCCTACAAACCATGGAAGAGTATGTGCGAGATGCTCCAAGGATGTCAATAGCTCGAAAGGATCAGGTACAGAAATTCTGTGTAATAGATTTGTGTTGGAGGGAAGAACAGAACAGCAAAGGGGCATCAGATATCATTTATGTCGAAAATTAGCTCAACAAAACTTTTTATGAAATTGGTTAATTGACAATGGAGTGGATTTCTCAAAAGGAAAACCTCGGCTTTTGCCTGCGCACCATGGGCACAAAGTTGTCATGCATGCGATGTTACTGAAAGTTACATGGCAAGGCATGCTATAAACCTCTATCAAATCTATTTTCACGTGAATTAGGCATAATTAAAAGTGCATGCGTTTCTAATGCCAGCATGTAAGATTTTCCATGTCCCCACTCTCTGTAATTATTTATAAAGGTCCTATTTTTCCTTTCTAAAAAGTAATAACTAATATTTGTATATATCTTTAGTTCCTGGTTTATGCTATCACCTTTTGTTATGTTCTTGCAATAATGATTATTGACAATGTAATCTTCAACTTTGCAGTTTGTGGATAATAAAATTGCTGCCCCCAAGGAAATCTTAGCCATAGAGTACAAAAAGGAACCTGGGGTAGAGGAGGAACACCCGCCATCACCACCTCCACCTGAACCAGTAAAAGTGGAAGAGCCTGTAGCTCAACCACCTGATTTGTTGGTAATTTCTCAACCTCTGTTTCTTTTAATTTGGATGTGGTATTTCTTTTCCTGAGAAGATTCTGAATGTTTTTCGGTTCCCTTACGAGCTCTGCTCTTTCCCTCCTTTTGGTGTAGGGTTTGGGCGATCCTGTTCCAGTTGCTTCAGAGCTAGATGAGAAGAATGCCCTGGCTCTTGCTATTGTTTCAGTCGGTGAGTTCCTTATGATGGTCCAATCTTACACGCTTTTGGATTATGGCTCAAAAGTTTGAGAACTCATTTTAAATTAGATTGTAGCATACACTACAACAACATGTGTAGCTGCTGTGTTGAGACACACATTGAAAATTAACCTTATGGAAGGCAAACCCTCAAACATTAAGATTTAAAATAGAATGAAGACCATGGTTGTATAATTTGATCGGATTAAGTTCCACTGCAATAGTTTGTTTGCAATAGTGAATCAGGTTTTATGTTTTGCTGTTTTCTGTTGTTGCAGCTGAACAACAAAGTACTGCTATCCCAAGTCATGCAAATGGAACTACAGGCTGGGAACTGGCACTTGTCACAGCTCCTAGTTCAAATGAAAGTGCCGCTGCTTCTAGCAAACTGGTAATTTTCCATAATTGGTTTCCTGTTTGCAATTAATATCTCACTAGAACAATTTCAATTTGTCTACTTCCATAGACTTGGATTGTTCATATGAACAACGTATGCAGTAGCATTCTGGTTATGCTGATTTTTATCACTTGTGTTGACACCAAAGGCTGGAGGGCTCGATCAACTTACATTAGACAGCCTCTATGATGATGCAATTAGAAGGAGCAACCAGCCTGTGAGCTACAATCCTTGGGAGCCAGCCCCAATGGCTAATCCCATGATGCAAACAGTTGTGCATGATCCTTTCTTTGCCTCCAACATGGTGGCTGCACCACATTCAGTGCAAATGGCACAAATGGCAAGCCAACAGCAAGCTTTTATGTTACAGCAGCAGCAGCAACAGCAGCAGATGATGATGATGATGATGGGCCAACAACAGCAACCTTCAAATCCTTTCGACAACCCTTATGGAAGCAGTGTCCACCCCTATGGCTCAGGTAGGCCTCCTGTTCAAGCACACAATCCATATTCGGGCCTTATTTAGAAGCTTTGCGCGAAGCACATTCTTTTTATGGAAACACGTGAAAGAAAAATCTTGGGAGAGCGGTCGGCTTTGGTTTTTGAGATTGGGAATGCTTGAAGACTCGATAGTTGTGTACTGTATGTTGTGTATGTGCAGTGGTCAGTTAGAATGAGATTCTTCTTTAATAACTAGTGAGACAAAGGACTGTGGATTAGCGATTATTTGCATTGAAGGTTAGTAATAATGCTTCCCAGACAACTATAGCTATTGCAACCTGCTTTGTTGTTGATGATGTTGAAGCAGGTATTTCATATCTTGTTAGCCCCCCCCCCCCCCCGGGTCAGGTTTACTTGTAGATGATAGGAATGATATGTAATCTCTAATCTCTGTGATTATTACCACATTTATGTAAAATAGAACACCAAGTTTGATTTGTGACTCAAAGTCTCAGCATCAGATGTCATTGGTTCTTGTAACAATACTTACTGTTCTCTGTCTACTCTTGTTTGCCCCACAGTTGGAGCTTCTCAACAATTTTGAACTTGTCAGGCAGCAGAATTTGGGAGTCAATTTTGTTGTGTTGACAAATCTGAAGCTTTCTCACTCTCTCTGTGTATTACATCAATGGAGGAACTTATTCATATTTGTCAGGTGAACAACCCCTTCTGATATCAGGGAAAAAAGAGATTCAAAGTCCTTGCATTAAAAAATAGCGACGCATGTTCAGTTTTTACTGTAGAGCAAGGCTCGTGCACTTACAATTTTGCCTTCCATAATTGCAAGAGAAGGGCAGAGTTTTTTTAGGGCAAATTGATATTTTCACGGGTTTTAAATGTTATTATCAATTTGTTTGGGGTACATGGTGAGATTATTAATTTACTCTTTAAAAGCAAAAAAATATAGCCTGGGTGTTTTTTTTTACTTTTGTTTTTTTTTTGTTTTGTTTTTCTTTTTCAAGTATCATTCTTCTGTATTTTGTTATGGAGAATTTTACTTTGTTATTTTTCAAAATTTACTTCAATGAGATTAGTTCCAAACTCATAACTAGAATTATAAGTTTTAAACATTATGAGTTTTAAATATTAATACGGTTTCAACTCAATCTTTTTTTATGATTTGAACTCAAATTTTTTTAGGTTTTTTTATTGAATTTTTTTTTTCTAATCTCATTTTTTAATATTTAATTTATTGAAAATTAAACTTCATGTTTTTTTTGCTTTACTTTATATAGGATTATCCTAATTATATATTCACAGTCGAGTGTTTACAAGTTAACCTAATTTGAGTATGATTTTTTTTTCATTTTTTTTGACATTGAATTATTTAATAATTGAACTATCACTTTATCTTTGATAGAGTTACCTCGATGTCATGGTCAAGTTGTAAATTATGCATGCCAACCTAGATAAATTTGGATTGTTTTTTTAACATTTTTTTCTTTTTGTTTTTTATTCATATCATTAAAATTATACAAGCTTGGTAACTCGGGTCAGGTTAACTATCTGAGTCTCAACTTGTTTTTGTTTTAAAACACTTGTATCACCTTTACTTTTATTTTATTATATAAAAAAATATTGGGTTGAATCGGGATATAACATAGGCCACCCATCTAGTAATCCATCAATGTATGCTTGCAAAATCTTGACCTCGAGCAAAACTAAGGTTGGTTATGTACTTAAAAGGTCATTGATAGATAATTCAAGATCATCGATAGATAATTCAGGTTTGGGTGTGCATGTTGTCTTAATTGACATCAATGACGTCTTTTCTATTTTTTAAAATTATATTGGCTTGAATTTTTCTTTTTGGTAAAATAACATAATTTATATATATTATAATTTAAAAACACAATATTTATAGTTTGTTGCTATTCAAAATAATGACATTAAAAAAAATCATGAAATAACCTACATATTAGGAGAGAGGAGAGGAGAGAAAATAAAATAAATAAATAAATAAACTTCGGAGACATATTGAAACTCTGATTACAATATCACTTGTATAATAAAAAAGATCTCGACGAGATAAATCCAATGACACCAAGAAAGGTCATCAACAGTGACCCGAGTGTGCCCACACTTGTCACCCAAAGGTGGCAGGTGGCTCACTCGGGTCACTGTCGATGATCTTTTTTTATGTTATTTAATTTATCCTATTGAGATCTTATTTATAATATCAATTTTATCATAATTGTAGCTTTGATATGTTTCTAATATCTTTTTCTTTATTTCTTTTTTTTGTCTCTCTCTTCTCCCTTAATAGGCAGCCCATTTCATAATTTTTTTTAAATATCATTATTCTGAATAGTGACAAACTATGAATATCATATTTTATCATCGCAACATGTATAAAATTTGGAGACAAAAATATATTTAATTAAAGAGATAGAGATATAAAAATAAATGTCTCTAAAACAATTTTAAAGTGAATTTCTATACTTTCAAAACATGAGGTATAGAGAGAACATATTTTTAAATATAATTATAAAAGACTTTCAATCCTATAATTGTTCACCTAAGACATGTAAGGATAAAAATAATTATTATCATGATTTTAAAACTCAACTTGGAAGTTGATATGAGACAAGACCCGAGTCACGGGTTGATCGTTGATTTGGGTTAATATAAAGATAAAGATAAAAATAGTTATTATCATAGTTTACAAACTCAACTTGGAAGTTAATTAGGGGCAAGGCCCGTGTAACAGGTCAGGAGGGTCAATAAAAAGATAAAAATGATTATTATCATAGTTTTAAAATTTAACTCGAGGGTCAATCAGGGCAAAACAGGGGTCACTGGTTGAAAGAGTCAACCCGGGTTGACTCAAGTCAATATATGGATAAAAGTAGTTATTATCATAGTTTTAAAACCCAATTTAGAAGTTAACCCAAGACAAGACCCGAGTTACGGGTCGAGAGGGTCAACCCAGGTTGAACCAATTTTTTTAAGAAAATGAATCAAAACAACTTTATTTTGACTAAATTTTTTTAAAAAGAAGTTAATAGGTTTTTGACCCGAGTTTTATCTTGGATTTTTGACTGGTTAGGTCGAGTCAATTCTTTCTCTATTTTTTGACCGGTCAGGTCGAGTCAACCTGTCAGGTCAGTTTAATTTTTATAACTAGAGTTATTATAATATTATTAATTTCAACACTCAATATAAACTAAAATAAAAAAATAATATCAATTTTTTTAAAAAATATTTAAGTTTGACACTAATACATATTAAGGGTGAAAGAAACTTTTTTATATTTTATATTGTCTTGTCCATCATAAGAAAACATAATACAGAAACAACCATTTTGTCTTGTACATCACTATCAAAACACAATTATATTTCTATCTTTTTTTTTTCATCTTATCTTCACTGTCTCTGTCTCTCCATCTCTTCTATCTAAGATAACTCAAGGAAAGATTTAGTACAAATTAAAATATAAAATGACATGGTAATTGTTGTAACCCATTTTTGGGTCCCCGCACAAAAAAAAAATAAAATACAAAAAAATAAAAAAATATTATTATAAAAAAATATAACAGTGAAAAAAAAGGATGCTAGAACGCTCAAAAAATGCTAGAATACCAAAATTAAAATTTGACAGTATTTTGTTGACTGATGGGAGCCCTGTTGGCAAAGAAAATTCAATTTAAGGAAGAAAAGTCCAAAATCAGATGTTTATGGACTTAATTAAATTTTATTGAAGGTTTAATTGAATTTATGGAGGTTTTGATTGCAAGAAAATTGATTTTGGAGTTAATTTGGGCTTTAATTGGAAGAAATTAAAGTTTTGGGGTTAAATTATAATTTTTGAGAGTTAATTTGATCAAATCAGGGGCTTAATTGCATAAATATTGAAGTTTGATGGCCAATTAGGGACTTAATTGAAGAAATCTGAAACCAAGGACCAAAATGAGAACCGCGCGTAAATAGAGGGGCTGCAATTAAAACCGGATCAGGGATCAAATTGAAGAAATTATAAGTTTATTGCTCAATTAAGGGTCAAATTGCACTAATTCAAGACCAAAGACCAAAGTGAAAAAGACGGCCAACATCAGGGCCGCTGTTTGATGTTTAGCAGGGAGTCAATTGCATTGTTTTTAAATCAAAATTGCAATTTAGGACTCGATTGAATAAATTACAAATTGAGGACCAATGTGAACTCTGACATGTTTTTTGCCGCCTTTTCCTTTTAAATGAAACGACGTGTTTTGTCCAAAACGGCACCCTTTCATGCACTGTTCGTAAAAAAAAAGAAGACCGAAATGAAGCTGTTTTGACGGCACTGTGGGTCTTCTTCTTCCCCTGGACGCGCGAAGCAAGGGAAGAAGAAGATTTTTCTTCCTCTGTTTGCACCGACTTCCCCTTTTAAAAAGATGCCGACTTGCCCACAACTTTCCATGTGTTGGAGGGGCGGTAGCACAGTGGCCACCCAGTCCGCTTTCTCCCTTGTTTTTGCCTATAAAAACAGGGGAGGAGAAGAAAAATGAGAGAGAGGAGGGCAAAAAAAAGAAAAAAAGAGAGACAAAGAGGAAAAAACGAAAGGAGAAAGAAAATAAAGAAAGAAGAAACAGAGAAGAGAACGAAAAACAGAGGGGAGAGAGAGAAGAAGAGAGAAAAACAGGGCAGCATCGCCAGCCACTGCGTGCCACTGTGCCCCAACCACCACGAACAGCGTTGTTGCCACCGCCACAGTCGCCAGAAGCACCATGAGCCACCGCAGGTAAGCCTCATTCCCTTTCCCTTTCTTCTTCTTCTTCTTCTTCTGCGTTTTCTTCTCCACTGTTCACGTTGCATGTGAACAGTGGAGAACCCATTGTAAATGGGTTGGCTAACCCGGCCCAACCCAAAATCATTGGGCTGGGTCCGGCCCAATTCATTTTTTTCCTCAAACAAATGCTTTTAAAAAAATCATAATTTCTCCATGTATTTTTCTACTTTTTTTTGCTTAATATCGGTATGTATTTTACGTCATAAAAATACAAATATAATATTAAAATACCCGATTTTCGTCAAAACTTTCAAAAATACAAAAAAAATTTAAAAAGAAAAAATGTTTTTATGCATATGGCCAAGTGTCTCAAAGCTAAAAATCATATTGTGTTTTTCATACACCAAAAAACAATGTTTTAGCATACATTTTGGCTTTAATAACCAGTTTATTAAAGTCAAGAGAACACTGGCTAAAATTTCAAAAACAATAAAAATTTTATTTTGTTTGTCTTTTAGTATCCGGGGTACGACATTACACGTAATACGTATTCTGGATATTAAATTCTGTTTTTTTCGGACGTAGAACAGTTAGGTTTTACTCCATTAAGATAAGAACCTCCTTATTGAGGAGGGCTTTTCTTGACCCTTTAGGCAGATCAACAATTAGAAAACGCAATAAGACCATAGTTTTTAGGGGTGTTCATGGTCCAGTTCGTTTTGGTTTTAACTTAAAAATTCAACCGAACCGGAAAATAGTATTCCTTATCAATATGACCCGGACCGAACCGAGAACCGGTTCAGACCGAACTAATTTTGTGCGGTTCGGGTCGGTTTTTTAGTATTAAAAACTGGAAAAACCGGAAACCAATCAAATAGGCTTTTTTTTACTGTTGTCGTTATACCAAAGCCCTCTAATTCCTTCATTTCACAATGAACCAAAGATCAGAGAGATGCTTAGATCTGCAAATTGCAAATGCATGTGAAGCCATTATAACTACAAAAAAAGATGCAATCCCTGCTCTTCCAACACCAGGTAAAGTCCACAAATACAAATTTCTATTACTTTCCACTTAATAGAAAAGGACTCCATTCAGATGAAAGGATCTAGATCGAGCTTGAAAAACTGAAACCGGTTCTTGATGTGTGGGTTGTTGTCAGTGGTTGTTGATAAGAGTAAAGTGAAGATTGTGGACGGCACTACTATATGAAAGACGATCTAAATCGGAAAATGAGAGAGAGGAGAAGAGAGAAAACGAGAGAAAGGAGACGATCTAGACGGTTGATTTAATGTTAGGTTAACAGGAGAGAAAATGAGAGAGAGGAGAAGAGAGGAGAGGGAGGCAGCTGGAAAGTGATGAGATGAATTAGGGTTAAGGATGTTTGCTTTTATACCTTGTGTTTTTTAAGTCTTTCAGATTCAATTGAACTGGTCCGTTCGGTCCGGTTCAATCGACTTCAGCTTTTTGAAATCGAAACCAGACCGGACCGAGTGGTTTTTTTATTTTTTAATCGATTTATTCGGTTTTTTCTATCAGTTCGGTATTTTCGGTTAATTTTTTCTTGGTTTTTTCGGTTTAATTGGTTGGTCGGTTTTTTTGAACACTTCTAATAGTTTTTATCAGACAAAAAAAAAAAAACAATGTAGCTTACCTTAGGTAGGGCATAGTTGGGGTGCTAATACATTTCCTTTACGCAACCAATCTCCGTACCCGATCTCTGAGACCAATTAGGGTTTCTAGTGACCAAAATATTAGATGGCGACTCCCAGTCCATATTTTACTGATAAAAGACAAGAATTCCTTGTCTCTCCATATTTGCCAGATAAACCTATTCCATTTTCCTTGAGAGTGGGTGGGTGATCGTCGCGACGCCATACACGTGCGACAATAATATTTAACCTAGATGAGAGTGAAGAGTAATAGGTTTGTTTCGAGTTAAAATCTACAAAAAAAAAAAAACAAAATCACCATAACTATAGAAAAAAACACTAGTGATATCGAATAAGAAAAAAAAATAAAAAACTATTTCCTTGGAGAAAAACATAACAATACATAATAAGAAAATTAAAAAATGCACTTGAGGTCGTGGCCTAGCGGGGAAAGGGACTTGTTCCCTTTCTTTGCACCCAGTTCGATCCTCTCTGTGCATGCCTGTCACCCCCGTGGTGCCTTACCTGCCCACTGGGTTTGTAGGGTGTTCAATGGGTCCAGAAATTAGTCGTGGTGCGCGTAAGATGGTCCGTACACCCCGGGTTAAAAAAAATTAAAAAATAACTAAAAAAAATGTTTATCTCAAGAATATTTCCAGTTTCAATAGATTTTTAGATTCCTTTATTTCACATAAACACTAAATCATTTTTGTCATCATGTTTTAAT
>Ga0325410_1004958_pt1 | contig 14801 bp, 4 predicted proteins | sample PopdelMetagenome_16_FD_206182 | JGI IMG/M metagenome (GOLD analysis project Ga0325410, IMG submission 206182) | Populus deltoides microbial communities from Bellville, Georgia, United States - Xylem-PdIQD-R3 | ecosystem: Host-associated > Plants > Phyllosphere > Stem > Wood/Secondary xylem... | reverse complement strand
TTTACCAAAATAACCATGTAAAAAGTAGATTGAAACATGTTATTAATATCAAATCTCAAATCAATATAATATTTAAAGATAAAATTGAAAAGGAAAAAAAATGATGAAAGAAGAAAATAATAAAAAAATAAAAGGGAAACCATTTTTTTAAATGATTTCTTCATTTTCAATCTCTTGTAAATAATAAAATTAAATTTCTATTCTTTTTTTTAAGTCAATCATAAAGAGAATGTCATATAAAAAGCAAATTATTAACGCAGTAGTAAAAAATTAATTTTTTTTTAAAAACCAATGAATACATAAATAAATAAATAAATAAAAGTTATTAAATCTAAAAAAAAATAAATAAAAATATTATGTAAATTTACAATTCATCCCCTCACAACTGCAATGAAAAACCGATGCTTTTTAATTTTTATTCAATTAATAAATAATGTCTAATTCTTTGAATCTTCCAACAATACTTTCACGGGAAAGGTGAACCTCTGATCCTTTATAAGTGAAGATTTGTTTTTCCGTTTTAAAAATATTTTTGATAAAATTTAAAAATTTTTTATTTTTTTATTAACTTTAAATTAATATATTTTTAATGTTTTTAAATCATTTTAATATGCTGATGTCAAAAATAATTTTTTAAAAATAAAAAAATTTATTTGCATGTATTTTGACATGAAAAACTATTTAAAAAACAACTGTAATCACACTGCCAAACACACTCAAGTCTTGTTGGCTTTATCGATCTAGTTCTATTATTATATAATTTAGTAAAATTGATCAATATTCATATTCATAAATGAGCATGGATACATGTATCTAGCAATAACTTTTTTTAAATAGCTTTTTTATTGGATATATATAAAGTAAAGATATGGAAAGCTAGTAACCACCTAAAATGCATGTGTGTATATATATATATATATATATATATATATATATATATATATATATATATATATATATATATATATATATATGTTTACACATCTAGCACTCAGAGGAAAGTTGCGAATAATAATTAATGATATTTTTTTAAAAAAAAAACGAACTTATTAAATTTTTTAACTCTGCTTGGGAAAAAACATAGAAATTAATTTGCTACCTCTAAATATTGCAATTACAAATTAATATATAATTGAAGTGAAAATATGATCAAGCTTAAATTGATAAAAATAAAAAAAAAATTGTTTATGTTGATATGTGCAGGTGGATCTGTGACAGAGAAGGTAAAGATATACCCATTTGCCTCATTGTTTAAACCATATCCAGATAGATTTCCCGCCTCTGCAAGAGCTCCTCTCCACCTGTTGACCTTCTCCATGTCTTCCTTGAAGCGTTCTTCATGTTCATCAAAAGCTTTTGCATAACTCCCGGTCTGTTTTCGGACATCTGAAGGCTCCGTATCATAAAATACAGGAAGAACAACCTGGTCAATGTTTTGCCTGCACCCAAGAATCTTTACAAGTTCGTCAAGACACCATCTAGAGGAAGCGTAGTGTTTGGAGAAGACCACTATAGAAATCCTTGATCCTTCGATTGCCATGAGAAGTTGTGGAGAGATTTCTTCTCCTCTAGGAAGTTCATTATCATCCCTAAAAGTATGAATTCCGGCCTGGATTAAGGCCGTATAGAGATGATCTGTAAAGTTTTTGCGGGTATCTTCTCCTCTAAAACTTAGAAAAACATCATAGTTCCATCTATGTCTAGAGGATGAAGACGAAGAAGAGAACGGAGACTCAGAGTACGTGGAAGCCATAGCTGGAACAGTTTTATCAATCTCTATAGCAAATTGGGAAAGGTAGGTTGAAGAGTATGGAGAGGAGCGACGTTAATTTGCTTGTTATTTTCTCACAAATTTGGAGTCCTTTGCAAAGATGATATATATATATATATATAATTGTGGAAGTTGATGAGAAGTTTAGTGGAAACTGGGGTCGAGGAGGTCAGTGCAGCCTTTGTCCCTATAGAGACTCCCGTGTTAAATACTGTGGAAAATAACATTCTTTCGAGACCATATAGTCATAAAAGTGGTAAAAAAAGTTACATAGGCTACAATTGCATGCGGTCAGATCTTTCAGATGGAATGTATGCTCCAAGTGCATACATATAAATAACTGTGCAGGAGCATCCACACGTATTATCTACATTTTTGTTAAATTTTAGTTAAAATAAGTAAAAACTTATCTAGTTAATTAAAAAATATTATTACATTTATGTTTGAAAGTCATGGATATTTTATTATTATTTTAAAATTTAAATTATTAAAATATTAATAATTCCTCACATAAATTAAATTTTTTTATTTTCATATTTTTTTTATGTACTAATATTAAAAATAAATTTTAAAACTAAAAAAATATTATTTTAATATATTTTTAATTAAAAAATATTTTAAAAAATAACAACACCATTAAATATATGTTTGGTTACATGAGAAGTTTAGCTGAAATTGTGTTCAAGTAGTTCCTAACTAATCCTCTTTTTGTAGGATCCAATTTCCGGTCATTTCTTGGTGAACATAAGCTGCCACAATCTCTTCTCCCTTTCACATCAAATAGAGGTCGGTGCGTTGGGTTTATGGGTAAAAGCCAAAAGCGGTGTGAGGGCAGCCATCAAATAATAGTGTCTTTCTACGATAAAACACGGGACTCTCCTCTCCCTGATTCTCAACTGAAGTCTTCCACTGTCACACCCTCTTCATTTTTAGTACCTACTACATTTGGGGCCGGGGGTATCTTTTTTTATTTATATATATATATATATATATAAAAACCCTCACGCAAGTATATTTAAAAAGTATAAAAAAACGACTTTATTGAGAAAAAAAATTCATTAGATAATAAAAGATCAAATAAAAAAAAACTAGACTCAACTTAAAAAAATATATATATATAAAAATTAATTAAAAAAATAACAAAAATAAAAAGCAAACCAAGCAAATTATTCCACCAGTAACTCTCCTTCTCCACCCAGACAAGCCTTCTTCTTTCTCTTCTTCCCTTTATCCCCCTTCTATAGTCATTGCATATAGAGTCCATTTTAAAAAAGTCGTTTAAAAAAAGAGTCAATTGGGTTAACTCGACAAACTCGCAACTTGGGTCATGAGATGGAGACAACCCAATAAAAAACAAATCCAATTTTGAAAGACATGTAGCCTGCATCATGAGACCGAGATAACCTCTTAGAAAAAAAATACTCAATTATTCTGTTCAGAATGTTAAGAATTAGTTATATTTAGGAAATAAATGCGATGCTAAAATTCAAACTATAGAACGGTTAGGATTTAACCCGATAAGATAGAGATTTTCTCATGAAAAGAGATCTACCTTGAACTTTAGATAAAACCAATAGACATAAATACGATTTAAAATAACAATGCAGTAGATATTAAAGGTGATAATGTGATATTTTAATTGTGACATACAATATTGCTTTGGTGAGATCTCAATGTGCTAGAGGGTTAAGATCTGCATATCATGAAGGTAAGAATTCAATTCTTGATTTAATTTAGTTTAAAAGGGAAATAAGAGAAAGAATTAAATAGTTATGATTTAAAAAAAATGTGGTGTATATTGTAGAAGCTGTGAATAAGTTTATCTATAAGCTAGATTTATTATTATTATTTTTTGTTGGGAAAGGAAACAATATAAAAGGAAATTATGAATGCCAACTTGATTAGTCATTAGACTAATAATGTCAATAGAGTATTATTGACATTGGCATTTACCTTTGTGAAAGGAAAACAATTATACGTTGAAGAATTTGTTAAGGCTAATGATATCATCAAGATAATGTTGATATCAATATTAAACAAATATTTGATTAGCCTACCAGATTATGGAAGACTAATGCTATCAACAAGATGATGTTGATATCGACATGAAACAAAGCTTTGATTACCAATTTATAAAAGGCTAATGATATCAACAGGATGATGTTGATATCGACATTAAATGAAGATTTGATTAGCCTAACAGATTTTGAAGGCTAATGATATCAACAAAGTTATGTTGATATCAGCATTACCAAGTGTTGTGTTTTCTTCCGGATCATAGAAGTTAGAAATATCAACAAGGTTATATTGATATAAATATTTTTACGACTTGATTAGTCATATCTAGTTATGGAGGCTAATGATATCAGTAGAGTTATACTGTATCATAATTACCAAAATATTGGAAGTCATATGATATCATGATAATTAGTATCAATATTATATGGAAATGAGTTCTTATATCCTAGTGGGTATATCAATATTGATGGAATTAATTCAATTAAAAACATGGACTTTTCAATTACAAAAATTAATGTATGCCTAAAGAGATAAATTAAATGTAGGTTTAAGTAATGTAAGGAAAAGATAATGAATTATTTTTCTTAGTTATTAAGATTACACATGTTCTTTATGATTGCAACTTGATTGTATATGTTTAATTTATAGGTTCATCTTAATCCTGATATGAGTAGCATTTTAGTTGGAGATGTATCTATTTTATGAGAATTAGTTAGACTTTTGTTAATGTAAAAAATGGATGTAAACATAAACTAATGTTCCTATATTAATGATTTTGGAATGCTACATGTATGTAGAATATTATTAACTTGGTTGTCAACTATTTTGAGACTTATGTTTAGGTATTTTAAATATTTTTCTCATTATAATTTCTATGTTAGTGTTCATCAAATCATTAACTTTGAAGTTTTGTTCATATTGGGAATGAATTATATATGGAATGTAATTCTGTATAATTACATAAATATGAATTAAAGAGTGATGATGTTAATGAATGTCGTTATTGTGTTATGGATTGAATTGTTGGGATCCACGATGATTAGATTATTGCGAGGATATTTATTTTGAAGTACACAAGTTAGTCAATAATTTGGAATGTTACAAATACAAAGAAAATTTTGCCAAAATCTTGATAAAAGCAACATTTTAGGCTTTTGTTGTAATCACAATATATATTGTTGGGATCCATGATGATTAGATTTTTGTTGGATTATTATGAGGATATTTATTTTGAAGTGTATAAGTTAGTCAATAACTTGGGATGTTACAAATACAAAGAAAATTTTGTCAAAATCTTGATAAAAACAAAATTTCAGGCTTTTGTTGCAATCACAATATATATTGTTAGAAATCATTTATGAAATTTAAGGTTGTTACAACTTGGGTTAACCTATTAAACAATATTCCCGGGTCATGAAGTTAGATTAACCTAATTAAAAGCAAACAAAATAAATTATAAAAGCTTAATTCTCAATCAACTTAATATTAAAATATAAAATTAAGAAAAAAAATTTATTGTGAAAAAAAAAGATAAACCCGAGTCAATCAGGTTAACTCACGACACCTGCGATCCATGTCATCATATTGAGATAATCCAATAAAAATAAATTTAATATTGAAGGATGAATTTTTTTCCTTAAAAAAGCATTGATTCTTCGTAATATTAAAGGATGCACTTATAAAAATTAATTAAAAAAAACTAGTCAATTGAGTTAATTCGTCAAACCGCTATCCGTGTTTTAAAAGTGAGATAACCCAATAAAAACAAATTTAATATTAGAGGATAAAAAAGTATTGATTGAAAAAAAGTATTATTGAATAAATAGTATTTTTTGAGGGAGGATACAATAAAAATCCTTTATCTTTTAGTTTTTTTTATTAATATATAATAAATTAAATTTTAGAACATTCTTGTTTTTTTTTTAAAAAAATTCATGAACACATTTTTGAACACAATTAATGAATAGGAAGTCACTCCAAAGAGTCAAAATATACAGGAGAGTTCCTCAAATTTAGGTTCTGAATTGATTGCATATTTATATATGTAGGTTGAGAAAATGATAGAATTGAATCACTTGAATACTGTCGAGTGAGCTAGTGACCAAAGTTGTTAAAATCGCGTTTTGACTCGTAAAATCGTACGATTTTACGAGTCAAAACATGCATTACGGGTTGAATCGCTTGAAAAAATCAAAAATGGGTAAAATCGGGTTGAAATCGAGTGAAATCGCAAAAATCGGATGAAATCGCGCAAAATCGCGATTTCAGGACCGATTTTGCGATTTTGACAAAATGAGGCCCTGAAACAAAATCCCCCCTCCTGGACAGCTGTCAGATGCCTATTGGATTATTCCTGCACAGTCATGGACTCACGTGACTGTCTTCACTCTGCTCTTTCCAATTGAGGCGAAAAACTCTTTCACAAATCACAATTCACAAATACTCTTTCCAATTCCAACAGAACAAATCCCTAATCGGGCGGCGACAATGATCTATTCTCCATCCTCCACAAAAGCGGCCATTACACAAACTATTACCCTTCATTTTACACCCAAAAAAGAAAGAAAGAAAAAGATAGAGAGAGACTGGCAGAAAGAGAGGGGCTTGATGAATTTACCGAGATCGGAGGATTCGAGGACTGAAGGTTTAAGATGAGAGTGGAACCAGCAGAGAGAGAATTTGGAGCAGCAGGCTCCCATTGATTAGAGTAAAAACAAAAAACTCCAAGATGATCAGACAGTGAGGAGACAATATGAGGTGAAATAATCAAATGGTTAGGATGACACTGATCCTTGTTCTAAAATTTGTTTGCATAGACAATAGAGGGCCTTTTTACTCTCCTTTCTGGTTTCAGCTTTCTGTCTCTTTTACCATCATCATCTTCAACAGCAGCCGGCGACATCGTAAGTTAATTTTGCCTTCATCATCATCACCGGAGTCAAGGTTTCTTTATTTTTGCCCCTGTAATAGATTTGTATGTTTTCCTGTTAAGTGTTAATTATTAGTTAGTCCTGTAATTCATTTTGCCCGATCCTGTAAATTGTATATGTATAATGTTGAATTGAATGGAATTGATCAGGTGTGAAAATTGTTGAATTGAATGCCACAGTATATACTATATATGACTTAATTGTGCAAAATATTACTCAGTGAAAATTGGACTGAATTGATTGAATTGGGGTGAAAATTGGACTGAAAAAATATTGAATATTAATGGGGTGAAAATTGGACTGAAAAATTGTTGAATTTGACTGAATTTAATGTCATTTCAGTATTATAAGACTGAATTAATTGGACAAATTGTTATGTATGAATTTTTATTTAAAGTATGAATTTTTTTTTAATGTATTTTAAAATTCCTTACGATTTTACGATCCGTTTTTACGATCCGAGTTTGTGAACGGCTTTCCGTGCCGTGTTAAAATCGCGATTTTAACAACCTTGCTAGCGACTCACTTTACCACATTCTTGTTGACTTTTTATTTCTATATTTGCCACCATGGTGGTGTAATTATTAACCATTCAATCAAACAAACGGGGAACGATGAAATAAAATAAAATATTAAAAAATGTTGTCGTTTCAACTCTATAATTTGTTAATCTCACTGTATAGTATATTTTTTGTTATATGGATATATAAATAAAATAAAAAACCCTACGATTACGAAGCCAAATTGAGATCTTTTACTTAAAATTATATACTACTTTAATCTAATAATTACATGATGGGCTCCAGATAAGATGGAGCTGGGAGATTTCCCTCCTTGTCTCTATCTGCAATTAATAAGCGTTTACAATTGACTTTTGTTTTAATATTTCTAGCAAAAGAAAAGAAACGTGCGATTCTCAGATTTGTGGCCTTTAGCAAAATCCTGCCGGGTAGAAAATTTAGCTAAGAAGCAGGTTTCCCTCTACTTTCGTGAGAAGGTACACAGGAAATTCCGTGAGAGTCATGACTCAAGAGAGTCAATATGGGTTTACCAATGTTGTTTTAAGATTTATAAAAAAAAATAAAATTGAAACCATGTTTTTTTTTTAGTTTATAAAATTAAAGAAGATTTTAAGGGTGTTGAGAAGTGTGAAAATGATTATTTTTAAAAATTTATCTTTTTAGTTTATAAAATTAAATAATATTTTTTTATTAATTTTTAAAATTTATTTTTAATATCAACGTATCAAAACAATTTAAAAATACTAAATTAATTTAACTTAAAATAAATTAAATTAATTTTAATAAAAACAGGTTAACACTCACTCAAAATCACCAATGTCATATCACAACAGTTTGAGTGGCAAGAATTGCGTGACAAGTAGTTTGAGTGGCAAGTAGTTTAAATAGATTTATCTTTATTGGTTGAATGGTGTGAAAGTAGGAGAGTTATGAGAGAGAGAGATTTCAAGTAATTTAAAAATATCACAAAAAAAAAAAACACAATAGAAACTGGAAAAAAACCATATAAAGAAAAACTGTATCAATCCATAGTGTTTTGTGAGAAAAAACTTGTATTTACTTGTAATTGCAATTTTTAACCAGCTTAATATTTAAAAAATAAAATTGACAAAGATAATTTTAGGGAAAAACATAACAAAAACAGAAAAAAAACCATGTGGAAAAAAACACTGTAGCAATCAATAGTAATTTTCGAGGAAAGTTACAGTGCTTTCCTCATATATTGTAATAGTAATTTTTAACCAGCTCAATATTAAAAAATAAAATAAAAAAAGATAATTTCAGAGAAAATCATAAAAAAAAACTATGCGGAGAAACACTGTAGCAATTAACAATGTTCTAAAGAAAAACAAAATTACAAAACAAAATTCTCAATCAGCTCAATATTAAAAAAAATCGACAAATATAATTTTGAAAAATAAAGAAATAAAATAGAAAAATTATGTGGAAAAACATCGCAGCAATCCACAGTATTTAAAAAAAAAATTACAAAGCAAAACTTTTAACCAGATCAATATTTAAAAAGTAAAATCAACAAAAATAATTTTGGAAAAAAAAAGACAAAATAGGAAAGTTGAAAAAAAAAGTAATTTTGAAAAAAAAAAGAGAAAAGTTAGCAAAAAAAAAAAGGGGAAGAATCACTGTGGATTACTGTTGTAATCCACAGTGATTTAGGTGTGGGGGAACAGTGATTCCCCCACACCATTTAGATATTACTAGTTATATGACCCGCGCGATGCCGCGGGTCAATTTTTTTGCATCGTAAATATTAAAAAACACTAAGATCTAAATGTGTTAGGTTTTTTTGCAAAGCTATACCCAAGAGTCTCGGGTTTAGCTGCAACGCCTGATCTAAGAGTGATATTTATAATATTAATAATAACATTAAACTTGCATGACTTAAGTTTAAATGGGTCTAGCTACCAGACCCAATAGTCTTGGATGTGGGTCTGGCTGCAAGGTCATGTCATAAAAGTGTGATAATTAAATAGATTAATTAAAAAGAAAAAAACAAAGAAAAAAAACCACCAGGAAGAAAAAAACCAATGAAGAAAAAAAAATCTGAATTAATTGGGTTAACCCGTCAAACCTGAGATCCGTGTCATGAAAGTTTGATAACTAAATAGAAAAAAATTTAATATCAACAAACTAAATAAAAAATTTAATTAAAAAAAAGAAGACATCAGCCTTTTCACCGTGGACTGCACTGTGCAGTCCACCGTGAAAGGCATAAAAAGAAAAAAAAGCAAATAAAAATAAAAATAAAGGCATCAGCCTTTTCACCATGACTGCATACAATATAAAAAGATGAAATCGGAAGAACAAAAATAATGAGGAAAAAGAAAAACAATCTGAATCAACTGGGTTAGCCCACCAAATTAGGTTAACTCGTTACACCTGGAATTCGTGTCATGAAAATGTGATAGCTAAATAGAAAAAGATTTAAATAAAAACAAGAAAAAAAATTAAAAACAAAAAAAAGATAGCTCAGTATTTCACCGTGCAGTGCATAGTGAAACACTAAGCACTTTTAGTATATGTTATAATAATAATAATAATAATAATAATAATAATAATAATTATTATTATTATTATTATTATTATTATTATTATTATATATAAGTTAAAAAAAAGATTAATTAAAAAGGACAAAGCAAAGAGAAAAAAAAACCTACAGGAAGAAAAAAACTAATGAAGAAAAAGAAAAAAAAATCTGAATCAACTGGGTTAATCCTTCAAACCTGGGATTCATGTCATGAAAGTCTGATAATTAAACAGAAAAAATTTAATATTAAAAAACTAAATTAAAAAAAATAATTAAAAAAGAAAAAAAGACAAAAAAAAACTAAAGACATCAGCTTTTTCACTGTGGACTGCACTGTGCAGTCCATGGTAAAAGGCTTAAAAAGAAAAAGAAAAGAAAAAACAAAGGCATACGCCACAAGTTATTTTTTTTCCTTGCATAAAAAACATCAAAAAATGCTAAGATCTAAAAGTGTTAGGTCTTTCAGCAAAGATATACCCAATAGTCTTTGGTCTAGCTGCAACGCTTGACCCAAAAGTAATATTTATAATATTAATAATAATATTAAACTTACATTAATTGAGTCTAGTTGCAACAGCGGACCCAAGAGCCTTGAATGTGGGTCTGGTGTGATAATTAAATAGATTAATTAAAAAGAAAAAAACCAACAGGAAGAAAAAACTAATGAAGAAAATGAAAAAAAAATCTGAATTAACTGGGTTAACCCTTCAAACCAGGTTAACTTGTCAAACCTGAGATTCGCGTCATGAAAGTCTGATAACTAAATAGAAAAAAAAATTTATGAGTTAACTTGTGAAACCCGGGAGACGTATCATGAAAGTTTGATAATTAAATAGAAAGAAATTTAACATTAACAAACTAAACTAAACAAAAAAATTAATTAAAAAGAGAAAAAAAAATTTCGGGTTAACTCGTCAAACCAGGTTAACCCGTCAAACTCGGGATCCGTGTCATATACGAAAGTCTGATAACTAAATAAAATAAAATTTAACATTAACAAACTAAATTAAACAAAAAAAATTCATTAAAAGAAAAAAACATAAGGAAAAAAGCGAAAAAAAAAGCCATAAAGGCATAAAAAAAAGGAAAAATAACGAAAAAAAAAAGGGCAGTTTATAATTATAATATAATATAATAATAATAATAATAATAATATAATAATAATTATTATATTATTATTATAATATATAAGTGAATGAAAATAAAAGGCGTGGGGAAGCTACAGTCCTTTCCCACGCCTTTTAGAGTATTACTTAATTAATAATAATAATTTGTTAATCTCACTGTATAGTATTTTTTTTTTTTGTTATATGGATATATAAATAAATAAATAAATAAAACCCTACGATTACGAAGCCAAACTGAGAAAGGTACGATCGGTTTCTCCGACGATCAAGTCAAGATCTTTTACTTAAAATTATGTTTCATTATATACTACTTTAATCTAATGCTCACATGATGGGCTCCAGATAGAGATGGTGGTGCTTCTATCGAGGGGAGAAAGAGCTCAGAAATTTCCCTCCTTGTCTCTATCTGCAATTAATAAGCGTTTACAATTGACTTTTGTTTGAATATTTTTAGCAAAAGACAAGAAGCATGCGATTCTCAGATTTGTGGCCTTTAGCAAAATCCTGCCAGCCGGGTCGAAGATTTAGCTAAGAAGCAGGTTTCCCTCTGCTTTCGTGAGAAGGTACACAGGAAATTCCGTGAGAGAGTCATGACTCGAGAGAGTCATTATGGGTTGACAAACCAATGTTATTTTAAGATTTATAAAAAAAATAAATGGAAATCATGTTTTTTTTTTTTTTAAATCAAAGAAGATTTTGAATGTTTTTAGAAATGTAGAAGTGGTTTTTTTTTAAATAATTTTTATTTAAAAAAACATTGAAATAATATTTTTTATTTTTAAAAATTTATTTTTGATATCAACTATTCAAAACAATTTAAAAATACTAAATTAATTTAACTTAAAATAAAATAAATTAATTTTAATAAAAACAGGTTAACACTCGCTCAAAATCACCAATATCATATGACAACAGTTTGAGTGGCAAGTAGTTTATCTTTAGTGGTTGAATGGTGTGAAAGTAGGAGAGTTATGAGAGAGAGATTTGAAGTAATTTAAAATATTGGTTTGTACATAATTAAATTACTTAGATAATTTTAGGGATTATCTACATTCATTCATCACGATCCGAAGCAAGCACAGCTGCCAATATACAGTTCCATTGTCCTCAGTGAATTAGACTTTGCAAGTTTGTGTCACTCATTTATCAGTCCGAAATGCCAAGAAAACAATACCACAGATCCAGCACCCTGTGATCCAAAAACATGGAAAAACAAAAAATAAAAAAAAACATATTCTATGTTTTATGCTATCCAAATTTACTGCAACAGGTGATTTTCCATTTCTGCAACTCTCTTGTCAAACTACTTTCCAACAGCTGATCATCAGAGCCTAGAGCATCAATATCAATCTCCTGATCTGAATCTGCTTTATTCTTTTCCATTATCAAATGTGCCCCACATTTTTCTACCCGACATATTGGAACATCATAGAAGCTTATTTTGACATTCACTTCCAATTCCTCTACACCTTGCAGCGATTCCTCTGACCCGATCAACGATATACGCTGTATCCAAGAATGCTTAGTGGAATTTCTGTCAAACGTAACTGCCGCCATCGTCTCAAACAATTCAATACCATTGCTCTTATTTTTGAATGTAGCAACACACATATCAAACTGAAGAAATGATGTTTCTTGATCAATGGCTTCATTGGTAGTCTTTAGTGCTGAAGAGGCCGAGACAACCCAAAGAAGCAGCGCTTGGAGTTCATTACCATCTGCAACTGAAACTGAGGGTAAACGAAATGATAATGATGACCCTTCTCCACGATGGCTGAACCATTCTGGTATCTCTCCACCAGCAAGGCAAATGTCATAATGTTTACCTCTGCACAATCCCTATATATTGGTTTCAAGGTAAGCAATTAAAATTTGAGTTCTTAAAACTAACATATTTACATGCTAAATGTTTGTGTTCAAGTATGTGAAGAGACAGAGAAAGAGAGACAACCTGAATAAAACTCATCTTATAGCTTTCAGATAAATTGTTGCAGTCATTTAAGTTCAAAATGGACCAGTTATTGCCCGCACATTCAATGCCCTGAATCTCTATTAAATTTCCGCACCCTTTTACATCCAGTAATGGTAGTCTTTCGTGTTGAAGAGGTGCGCTTACTCTTTCAATGGATGTGCAGTCATTGATAGACAAGAACAGGACACTTGATGGAAGCTCTGAGATTGATAGAAGATTCGAGCATCTCTCAACCGTCAAAAATTGAAGCTTAGAAAGGCGGCTAATGCTAGAAGGCAGATTGAAGAATTCATGTCCAGACAAATTCAAATTTTCAAGAAAGCACAAACTCCCGAGATCAATGGAACTTGTAGCTTCAGACAAACCAGAATAACTTAGATTTAGTTCTTTCAATGAGCTGAAACTAGTGAAAGAAGCTGGTAGCATATCTATGGAGCTCGAACAGCTTTGTGGTGAAAGCCACGATGAAAATCTTGAAAACCAAGATTTAGATGGTATATCAGGTGAGTAGAAAACTTTGTTGTATCCACCAAATGATAACTTTGTCAGCTTCTTCAAAAATCTAGCTGAAGTAGGAAGTTGCTTAATCGCAGTACCCTTTGTAAACAACTCTGTTAAGGATTCTATGTCACCCAAACTCTCTGGCAATTTCTCAAGTTGTCTGCACTGAGTAACGTTTAGAGTTTGAAGAGATTTTAAGTTACCCATGCTTTCTGGAAGAGTCTTTAGGCTGCGACAGTAATCCAAGCTCAACAAAACAAGGCTCTTCAAATTTCCAATAGATTGATGTACCTCAACCAAACTCGGGCATTCTGTAAGTATTAGTCTCTCCAAACTAGAGAGTCCTCGGAAGTTCGGCGTTTTAGCTAGGTACTTGGAAAAGCTGAGATTGAGGATTTTCAGCTTGTTAAGAATCTGTCAAAGCAATGAGAAAATAAGAGAAAAATAGCTATGTGAAAAAATGTAACTCTAAATTAAATTTCATTAGGAAATTTTTTGAGTGCCTATTGCATATGTTTTACCTTAGTCCCCTTCCAAAGTTTTCGTAGGTTACTTTCTTGCATATCAATTATAACAAGGTCGTTTAAGTGAAAATCAGATGGCAAAGATTTCAAAGGGCATCCAGACCAACAAAGCCATATCAACTCTTTGGGGAGAAGACTGTAGCTTCCCACAAGATTTGCTCTATTGATTTGGAGTAATTTTAAACGTCTCATTTTTGTAAACGATTTTGTGCTAAAAGATTCTTGCACATCTAGTGCCAGACCCTCCACAGCATCTGTTCCCTGAAAATAGCCATCAAAGGATTAAAATATCATGACAATAATCATGCATTTCTGTTGCTTATTCTTTTTTTTTTTTTTTTTAAAAGAAAAAATAATGGAGATGATAATGGAGATGTTTATTGATAGAATCAGTTTACTATTAAGATAAGCTGAAATTTAATAACAATAATGGAATTAGAAAGATGATGAGCATTAACAAGCTCATATACGCAACAACACTTCACTTATTAGACCTTGATAAAAAAAAAAAAAACCTCTAATTAAATCATTCTTTATTTATGCAAAGTTATTGTTCCAAATCTTTAATTAAAGTGCAAGATGATAAAGAATGAATTGAAACTATGCATTCTTTTTTTTTTTTTTTTTGTTAATAGTCGAAATTGAAACTATGCATTCTAATCTGATTTTTTATCCTTAAAGATCAACTTGTTTTTTATGATTCAAATACCCCATAAAATATTATATAATTGCATTGTTTAAGCACTTCACTGGAACTTGTGTTCGGCCATATTTTTGTTCTAATTATAAGAATTGTTGTTATATTTTTATCTGTTTGCTGTGAAATATTGTATATTCATGTGTGATCCTAAGTTGATGCATTATATTGTTGTAATATATATGACTGTACGC
>Ga0325410_1004957_pt1 | contig 14804 bp, 7 predicted proteins | sample PopdelMetagenome_16_FD_206182 | JGI IMG/M metagenome (GOLD analysis project Ga0325410, IMG submission 206182) | Populus deltoides microbial communities from Bellville, Georgia, United States - Xylem-PdIQD-R3 | ecosystem: Host-associated > Plants > Phyllosphere > Stem > Wood/Secondary xylem... | reverse complement strand
GCCTTCTAAGTCTTTTAGACCATTATATTGGGAGGACTTTCACTAGCATAAATGAGAGAAGAAAATATATATTGTATAAATATTACCATTGTGACTATACTCGCAGTACAATTGCATGAAAAACATTACCTTGATGGCAATGCTTGTGAGAAAAATATTATCTTAAAAAAATATATATATTTTTTGAGCTGAAATTTTTCATAAATATTGTTAAAATTCTAATTTACTTCCAAAATTAATTTGAAAATTATTCAAGGCTGTTTACTATACCGAGAATTATGCTTTCCTTTCTGTTCATGAATAATTTTTATAACAGTAAAAAAAAATCAAAATAAAGGAAGATAAAAATTAAAAAAAAAAAAAACGAAAATTCTTGACGGTGGGATACTCAGAAGCAAAAAGAAGAGGAAAAGTAATATATAGTGTCGGAAAACTCTTGTACGTTGTTGGGTAGAATCTTTCGGCAACTAAAGTCTTGACGGTGGTTAGAAATTTGTTTTTTTTAAAAAAAAATAGCATGATAAATTAAAAGTTGTGGAAGAATAATATTATTTTAAAAAAAATTGATGAAATAGAACATTTTTACTTTACCAATCGTGATTCTGAAACTTTTTATTATTTATTAAATATTACTATTTCTAATCAAGAAATGATTATTGTTACACTTCAAAATAATCATATTTAAATAAGCCACGCTTTTGAAGTACGATAATTGCTAACCGGTCGGCCGACTGGATACAATTGTATAATCGGTTGATCCTTTTATACAAAACCATAATTTTTTTCAAATATATTTTATGAGTAAAAATACATATTTTTATCCAACTTGTAGACTAAAAAAAACTCTAATTAAAAGTTTAAAAAGTTATTGTTCACACAGTAATTCTCACAGGTGATTCTAAGCTGTAAAGAGTGGGTCTGTCATAAATAGATGGGGATTTGCCCCAAACAGATTACGTAGATAGCCTAGCAGATGTATTTATGGACTAATGAAACAGGTCTAGAAAAAGAAGGAGATTTGGTTGCATCAGACTAAAATAATGACTCAAAAAAACCAAAATCTTACCTTGCGACCTTAATCTTGGTAGTTTTGATATTTTATAATTTTTCTTATGAACAATCGATCAGTTAATCTTAAATTTAAATAGATATTATAGTTATAAACTATATCACCAATTAAAATTTTATTATAATTTTAAACTACAACATATAATAAATATCAATTTGAAAACAACAACTTCAAAAAAGAAAGAAAAATAAACCACTTGAAAAAAAAACTATTTAACAAAAAGAAAAGAAGAAGAAGTATTGCTTCGGCATTGTACATCCTAATTGCCAAATTTATCCTATAAATTCCAAATGAGTTGTCTTTTAGCAAGAAATGGAAATACGTGTGGGAGCACATGAGGAAGACAACTAATGGACATACAAACAAACTTCTAGATCTCTCAAATCCAGAACGGAGTTTTTATCCACTCGTATCAAATCAAGCCACGTGTGTGTGTCTATATATATATATATATATATAATGTATGGTCCTGTCACTTAGAAACTAACGTCAGCAAACTAGCTTGGACGTCCCATTACTCAAATCTTCTTTAATCATCAAACAAGCAAGTGTCTATGAAATGAAACTAATGTGTGCACTTGGAGACATAGAGATAGCTATTTGTGATAATCAGTGTGGCTGCCTACGAGCATGTTCATGGAACGGACACCCGTCCTTCTGATTCTCTCTCTCATTTTCTCTCGGACCATTTATCATGTTCATTTCACATGGGTGGGTGCCTCTTTTAACTTAAGATTTTTTTTTATTTTTTAATGAATTATTAAAAAATAATATAAATAATATCTTGAGATTTTACCAAACAGTTTAAGTTATTGGATTGAATTGGTTTTTTAATATGATATTAAAGTCTTGATGACTAAACAGTCATGAATTCGAATCTAATCATTTCTATTTATTTGATAAAAATCAACCACAAGATAATATAGATCAATGCAAATTTCAAGTTTAAAGAGCTTTCACTTGAGAATGTGTGTTAGAGAATAATATAAATCATATCTTAGGACCTTATCTAATAATTTAAAATATTAAATTGAGATGGTTATTTAACATGAAGAATCTCTTTAAATTTAAATTTAATTAACAATTGAATTTTTTGAAATTCAAACTAGCAAGTCACTTTTTATTTTGGTAGATATAATAATTCAATCACTATGAAATCCAAGCAATAATTATCCTTCACATGTCATTTGGGGGTGTTTTTACGGTGAATTACTATTATTAGCTTTTTTGTTATAGAAAAATAAGCAAAATGCTTTTGTTTACCAAATTTATTTACAAAATATAAATTAAATTTGACTGAAGTCACTGGAACTTGAAGTCATTAGCTCTTTATTATTATTATTATTATTTCTTCGAGCAATGCTTTCATATATAAATGGCTGCAGGTTTAGCTGGCACTCTTTCATCTTCTCTTAATTGAATGGCTGGCATTTTATTGCAAAAACAAGACGTGTAGGTTCCTCCGGAAGTTAGTGGGAATCAAACATGTTTGATCTTTTCGTAAAACAAAATATTCATCGAGGCATGAATCATTGAATTTTAGACATTGTTAGCATCTGCTATCACCTCATATCTTCAACTGCATTCTTTTTTATTTTTATTATTATTATTAACAAAATTAATCTTACAGGTCCTGAAGTTAACAATCATATAAATCTCTAGTGGCTCTGAGGTTTGTAAGACTCAAACTGATAATTTGTTTTTCAACTGTATTTTTTGTTTATCGTTTGGTTGTTTTCTTTTTTTTTTTTTTATATCATGATCATTTTGGACATGATTCACGGGTGAATAATCATTTTTAAAAGCTAAACCATGAGGAAAAGTTCATTTACTCAATATTTCCAGTTGATTGCACAGGGTTGAAATATATAAATGATAAAAATCAAATCAAGATTGTCCTCTCCTCCTAATAAATTTCTTACCACTTGATTATTACTAGCTAAGTTCCCTTTAAAAAAAAACAGACAAAAAGATCATATCAATTTATATGTGCTCTGCATGGATTTTGACTTTTGTCAAATTAAGAATTACATGCACAATGGTTATGTTACTTATAATTTAAGGAGAGCCAAATCTATTTCAATCAACTAACTTCCAAGATTTTTTATAAACATAACTTTAATGCAACAAATAAAAATAAAACATCGAGCTTTGAACCCGGGAGGTAGTGATGTAACAACCTCAATTTTATTTTATTTTATTTCTGAGATTAAACAAATACATTGATATAAAGTTTTTCCTAAAATTTTTATCATTGAAAATCAAGCAACATTTTCTCTATTTGATAACACTACTATCTTCAATCACATCCGATCATTCTAGATATTTTTTCAATGATTACCACAATTTCAAATAAATTATATTCATTAACATATGTTATTTATACTTATTATATAGCACAAAGTAATTGTATTGTATTGATAATTATCCTTCAAGATTAAAGAAATTATAACAACAAAATTAAGATAAAATATAAAAACATCACATTTTATCTAACTAAAAAGTGTTAACCAGTAAATTACATGTCATCACATATAAACTAGAATAAGTTCAATATTTCATACTGTCATTAAGTTACTAAATTTAATATTTCAATATATTAACCCAAAATGAAGTTATATTACTACCTAAACTATAACAAAAGAAGATCACAAGCATAATTCACTCAATTCTAGACGAGTTGGAAAGAACTTGTAACACAAAACATATATATAATTAATATAACACAATATCTATCTTAGAAAAATATTTACTACCATAATCATATTTTCTTTTGGTCACTAATTATTCTCTGTCTTATATCATAAAGATCTCATCATTATCGATATTAATTTTGCTATTATCATTAGTCTCCAAGTTCTTTGGATGACTAATCAAATTTCCTTCTTCCACATTAATTTCCTTTACAAAATTTATATATAATCTATTCCCTTGACATTTATTCAAAGCAAAATAATAAATAATCCAAAAGATAGGATGCATTGCTAAATTATTTATTTTAGACATTGTTGTACATACCTATTGACACAAAGGTCTTACACCTCCCATTTGTAACCTTTCTGCAGTGATGTCCCCTATAATATCATAACCAATACTATCGATATTTTCATAAACACAATTAGGGATTCTATTTGGCCCTTAACTTTTATCCAATAAATTCTAATGGATAATTTCATTCATATTCATATTTTTTTATTATAAATTCAATTATTCTTTTCTCAATAATTATAATCTCTCTAGTACTATAAAATAATTTACCATTTAATAGAGTTCATCACCAATTATTAAATTTTCTTCTCCTAAATTCTACACTTAGTTGCCCTAGAGACCTTTCTTTTTTTTTTATCATTAAGTATCCGATCTAAACCTAATCCAATCATAATTAGCTCAGTTAAACCAATTAAACTCATCAATTTTATCAAAAATTCGAACAAAAATCCCTCTTTATACTCTCTCTCTCTATAGTTGAACATGCATCCTTGTAAGGGAATGAATTTTCCTTCAAATTTGTATAATTGTTTTCACTTACGCAATCTTTATTCATGCTTCTAAACTTGATTCTAACAAAAACAAATGTCCTTACAATTATCACAACCACAAAATCCCACTTTTCCATAATACCTAAACATTACTTTAAACCTCAACATGCTAAAATTTTCAAAACCAAATACAATAAAGGTTGTTCTTACATTGAAATAACAAAGAATCGAAGAAAAATTAGGAAGAAAATTAAACCTTCATTTCACATTTTCTTCCTCTCTCTCTAACATCAAACTTTCTCCTCTAAGCCTTTAACCCTTTAAAATCACTCACTTTCTTTCTTTGATCACTCTTTAGCCTTTTTGATTTCTTTAAACTACTAGTTTTAAGAGATTTATCAAGAAATTTGAAGAAAATATTTCAAAAACCCTAACTCCCTCTCTTAACCAAGCTATTGGCCTTAAGTTAAGGAAAAAATATATTTATACTTCTTATTTTGTCTACTAGTGTTTCAAAATAAAATAAAAATATATAGATATAAAACAAATCTAAAATAATTTTAAAATAAATTTATGAATATAAAAAATAGTATAGAAAAATATATTATCCCGAGATAATAGCCAATTACTATCTAATACTAATATTAAAGTCTAGAAAACAATATTCATAACTCATATATTTAGTGGGTGTTTAGGATGGATTTTGCTTATGTTTTTATATGCTTTTCAAACTTTTTTATATATGTTAATTGGGAGGATTTATATATAAAGTCCACATCTCTGAAAAATGGTAATATAATCAAGATAATCATAAATATCAATTAGTGATTCAAAAATATAAAATTAAATGAGCTTGTTTAATATATATATATATATATATATATATATATATATAACATTATTATAATATATTCTGTTAGAGAACATCTAAACATTCAGTCATTTAAAGCATAATATAGAGTACCGGTATAAAGAGTAGCAAAAACTTGGGGTAAATATGGGCTTTGAAATAATAAAAAATTAAGTTTTTTTTACTTTGTAATTAAGTTTTTTAGTATTAAACTTTTCATCTTCGGTCAAAGTAGATTTTAAAAATTAATGAAATGACAATAATGTCTCCGTATATATTAAAGCATGAAATATAATAATTATCTCTCCACTCATCATCATTATTCGTGCTCACATTCTTTACTCTCTCAAATTATCTCTATCAAACATAAATGTAGAAGAAAACCCAAAACACAAATCAATTCTCTACGTAAAATCAAACGTAAATTTATTGTCTTCTTTGTCACCTTCTCTTCTTGTATTATGGTGTTGATAAAGTGGGAAATGGAAATCCTAAACGTATAATAGCCCTAAACAATTAAAATTTTTATGCTCTATCAATAAGTTTTAAGCTTTCAAACACGTTTTGAAGAGTGGAAAACTTGTTATTTGGATTTTTATGAAAATCTCCTCAAATTTTAAAAAAAAACATTATAGTTATTGTTCATATAACTCTTATTTCTTAATTACTATTCAAAATATAATACCCAATTGCATGAATAAAATGAAATCTCATAAGTCTAAATTGGGCTGATGAATGAGTCTAAATTGGGCTGATGAGTAAGGTGTCCCTTGTCTTGCGAATCGACAATGTGATAAGGGCCAAGTTCAATGAATTTTTCAGTCATAGAGCAGTCAGGGCCACCATGGAGCCAAATGTGAAATGAGGTTTGGGAAAGAGCTGAAGTTAGTTTTTGAACCTCATAAAACGTGTAGAAAATAGTTGAATTGGTTTTGGCTTTAATTAAGAGATAACTTGATTTTATAGGGAGAGTTTCGTTGCATAATCTGCTTATAGGATATGTCATATGGTACAATGCCTTCTTTGTCAAAGAAACTGTTGGTGAAAACTAGAAAATAAAGTACAAAACTCATAGGAAACACAATGGAGAATATTAAAGTTATCTATAGTTCAAAAAATAACAACTCTATTGATTTTATCTCTTGTAAATTTATTCTTATCTTATCCTTTATTAATATCACTTATCAAGTTTTGAATTTATAACAACTACATTGTATAATTCCTTATAAAAAAGAGTTTTACTAATGATAGAAATAAGTTCAACAATATTCTTTATGGTATCAGAACCTTTTTCCTTTAACAAGAATTTTTATTATGGCCTCAACTCTTGAATATATTATTGTTAACATTAATCTTACAGGCAATAGTGACACTCACCTTATTGCCTTCAATGTTAGTTCTCAACTTTCTATGAAACCAACACCTTCTAATTTTCCTTCATGGTATGCTCAACTGATGTCTTTACTTGTAGGTTATGACATCCGAGGATATCTTGATGGCATCATTGTTTGTTTATCAAAAACACTACCTAATCCAACCACTGGATCATCCTCTATAAGTGCTTCAAATCTTGCTTTTTGGCATTGGTTTTGGTAAGATAATTTGATTCTTCATGCAATTTTTGCCATAGTTTTTGAACTAGTTATGCTAGTTGTTACAACTTCCTCTATTGCTCACGATTCGTAGTTAAAATTATAGCAATCGTATGCCAATCATTCACACACTCGTGTTATGCATCTCAATGAAGAGTTAGCTCTTATTCAATGAGGGACTCAACCAATTTCAGAATACCTTAATATCATGAAAAGCTTAGTTGACAAACTTGTAGTCATTGATTCTCCAGAAATGACATAAATCTCTACGTTTTTAATGGCATAGGAGCTGATTTCTATGACATATCAACCACAATAAGGGCTCGTGAGACATCTTTCACAATTAAAGAACTCCATAGCATATTAATAAGCAATGAAAATCACTTGAAATACATTGATAATTCCACCTCAGGACTGACTACCACTGTCAATGTTGCTCAACGCAACTGCTTCTTCAAATCATTTTGTTTTACACAATCTTTTATAGGATATTCAAGATCCAATCAACTACATTACAGTTCCGAAGGAAAATCGGGTCAACATATACTTGCTTGTCAACTCTGTAACACCAAAGGGAACTCGGTCAAGACATGTAGCAAGATCCTTAAGCCAAAGTCTGCAAACTATGTGGCAACGGGTGGATCAAGCGACAAAAAATGGTTGATGGATTCTACCACTTCTCATCACATTACCTCTTATCTTGCCCAACTTATTAGTACACTTAGAGTATGATGGAACCTATAAAGTTATCATTGGTGATGTCTAAAGCTTGCAAGTAACACATGTTGGCTCTTTGACATTGAATTCTTCTTTACAACCTTTTTTCTTCCCTAATACTCTTTGTGTTCCATACATTTATAAAAATTTAATCTATGTGCATAATATTAATCGTTCAAGCAAAGTTTATATTGAATTTCATCCATTTTATTTTCTTATAAAGGATCGAAGCAAAGGGACAACACTTCTTCGCGGTGAATATTAAAACAATGTGTATCCACTACCAAAGCTATCAACCATTAGGAATTCATTAGTCCTAGCACTTTTTGGTGAACGAACCTCAACTGATGGTTGGCACAAACATCTTGGCCATCCAACTAATAAAATTTTTTGTTTCATAATTCATTATTTTTCTCTTCCCTTTTTAAATTCTAGAAAAACTTTTTTTTCGATAAAAATCGGGCATGCCAAACACACCATTATAGTTGGGATGGACCCAGCCCAACCACGTGGGTTGAGCTTCCTGAACCAAGGCCTAAGCCCATAAGCACAACTTAGAATGGGTAAATAATGGATGGACTTTAGTGTAGAGTATATAAGTCATGGTGAACTAGACTCATTATAGATGAATAAATATGGATAGTTGATTGATCGAATACTGGTGTTTATTGCTTGGAAATCATAGGAGGAACATTCAGAGTAGTGTGTGTTCCTTGAGTTCGTGTGCAAGAAAAATTACAAGAAAAGGGCTTACATTACTTTTAGCATAATGATGATTATTTCGGATAAATCTAAGAATGCAAATGATCCCTAGGTAAAGGTTCAGATGTAAAATAGGGACGTGAAATTATGTATATAATATTCCTTCCGACAAAAAGATAAAAGTTGATGTTTGTTGAAGGGTAATACAATGAAATGACTTGATAAAAGAATATGTAAAAAAGGCAAGGACTAATAGGAGGATTGGATCCAGCCATGGTGACAAGTGTTAAGAAGCAATTAGATAACTGAAAGATTAACTTAATTGGTTGCACGCAGTCAATCTTATCATATTCTATAGAGAATTATGAAAGTGTTGTTTTTTAAGAATTATATGTATGGTTAATGTTAGATTCCTTATACTGATATGTGTAAAAACAAAAAAAATCTACTAATGAAATTTCATCATGTGTTATTTTTATTTTATTTTTACATAAAATGATAAAATAAAATTGAAATAAATGATATGAAAAATAAATGAACCTTTATATATTTCTTGGTCAATGAAAGGTTGACACTTAGAATGGGATATTCAAGATATCTTGTCATAAATAAAGATCTCATCAATAAAGATCAACCAATAAATCATGTCATGTAGCATTAGAAAAGGACTCAAAGGCCCCTCCAAATCTCTATAAATAGAGGGCCTCAACCTGGAAAGGAATTCTTGGGGAGATACAAATCTTCTTCAAGACAAGTTCTTCAAGCAAGAAAACTCTCTCAAAAGTTCTCAAGCCTCATTTATCTACACTTGAAATCTACAAAGAATGAAGCTCTATTGGATCATGCCTAAACGTCCTATAAGAGTTCTTCAACAACACTTTGAAGATAAATCAAAGGTACTCTTCAAAGCATCAAATCATCAAATCTTACTTCGCAATACACGCTCAAATTCGTGTTCTTGCAAAGCACAAATCTTGGCTTGATTTCTCAAATAAATCAAGTCACCACATATCAAATCCAATGGAAGAATCAGAGGATTTTCTTATTCTTTTGAAAGAATACTTTACATGGAGATTGTACCTAATCATATATTTAATAAAATTATAAATTTGTACACATGTGGTTGTTTAATTTATGGTGCTCAAAATTATATCTACAGTGTGGTGATAGAGATTTTATATGGTTTTTATGTCTTACATGTTTTATTATTGATTATTGTCTAATGACACGAGACTATATTATCTCTAGTTTTATGCTAAAGTAAGTTATTTGTAGCATTTATTTTACATTATAAAATGGTAATGGTATGTATTTGGTTTAGGCTCCAAGTAGAATGTAAAGATAATGACATTCTTTAATTCTCGGAAATGCAATGAGTGTATTGCATAAAAACATAATTAATTTTATTTCTATAACTCTGTTTATGTTTATATAGTAAGATGTTATTGATGAGATTTGTTGCATTGTGGGCTTGTGGCCATGAGTTATATGAATTCTGATTGGATAAGCTGAAATTGATTGAAACATGATATCAGATTATACAGGCACCATATGATAAATTATTTGGTAGATCCCCATTTAGGGGAGACTTTATTGAAATTTTAAAAAATATGACCAAAATCAAAATACTAGTTGTTTAGTATTAAGGGCATGATATTTATGGAAACAATGTTTTCGAGTTAAAATTTTACCACTAAATGTTCCATGAAAGTTAATGAAGTTAAGTGCTAGTTTTCAAAGTAAAGGATAAAAAAATTATGGTAGGAACAAAATGGATCATAAACCTAAAATTTAAATGTATCGATAATTCTAACAAGATTAAAGTTTAGTCAAGATCATTAGAAAGTACAAATGAGTCGTGGATTTGATTTTAAATATAAAAAGGGAAGATTACCTTGGTAAATGGACATATTATATCTAATTAAAACCATATACTAAAAGTTGAATAAATAAATGAACGTATAATTATAATGTAACATGAGACCATTTTACTAGAATGGTCAGGAGAATGCCTACGTCATGAAGGTCTCAGTTGACTATTAAATCAAGAAGACAATGTGTAGAAAAATCTTTTTTACTTATTTTTAAGGGTCTTAGTTGTATAGTTATTATTAAGATGTTGTGGAAAATTCTGAGTTGTTACACTAACCTTGTAAAAATGATCTTCTCGTTATAATGTTACATGGTTTTTGTTACGCTCGTTAACAAAAAGCAGAGTTGTTATAATAGTAATTATATTAGTTTGTCACATAAGAAAAGTAAATAACAAGAAAGCTAAAAAGGAAGGCAATAAAATTGTGGTCGTTGTAGCCATAAATTCTACTTACCTAAGATTAAACAAGCACACATGTATAAATATTTGGTTTTATTAAAATATATGATTGGGTACAATTTCTATTTCAAATATTCTTTTAGAAAAATAAACAATCATTTGATTCTTCCTTTGAATTTTATCTGTGGCAAATTGATTTATTTGTGAAATCAAGTCAAGATTTGTGTTTTGTTAGAACACGAATTTAGACGTGTATTGTAGAGTGAGATTTGGTGATTTGATACTTTAAAGGGTACCTTTGATTTACCTTTAAAGTGTTTTTAAAGAACTTTTATGGGGTGTTTAGGCTTGATCCAATAGATATTCCTTTTTTGTAGATTTCAAGTATAGATGGGAGAGGCTTGAAAGCTTTTGAAAGAGTTTCATTGCTTGAAGAGCTTGTGTTAAAGAAGAATTAAAAAAAAAAACTCTTATGGGACATTTAGGATTGTTCCAACAAAGCTTGGTTCGTAGACTTCAAGTGTAGATAAATAAGGCTCGGGAGCTTTTGAGAAATCTTTATTGCTTAAAGAGTTTCTCTTGAAGAAGAATTTTTTGTTGAAGAACTTTTATGGGACATTTAGGTTTGATCTAATAGAGCTTTATTCTTTATAGAATTCAAGCGTAGATTAAGGAGGCTTAAAAGTTTTTAAGAGAGCTTCATTACTTAAAGAGTTTATATTGAAGAAAATTTTGTGTCTCTCGAAAGAATCCTTCCCTTTTTGTGTTTTTAGGGTGAGACCCTTTATTTATAGAGATTTACGGGGGTTTTCAAGTTCTTTATCATTGCCATGTGAAATTATTTTATTGGTTAATTTTTATTTATGGCATCGTGTATTTGCGATAAGATATCTTAATTATCTCATTCCTTTGTAAACCTTCCATTGGCCAAAAAAATATATAAAGGACCATTTATTTTTCATTTTATTTATTTCAATTTTATTTTATTTTTTATGAAAAAATAAAATAAAAATGACACATCAAGAATTTTGATTGATAGAAATTTTTTTGTTTCTACAATTACAGACACATTTTACTCTTTCATCGCAACATCGTGATTACCATTTTGCCCTTAAAAAAAACCCAATGGTCTTGGTGTTAGGAGTATTTTTATCTTTTTACATGGCCTGTTAGTTATCATCAGATTGATCAGGGTAAAATAGTCTTTTTAATTTTTTAAACACGGTAGAATTAGTAATTTACCCATAAAAGCAAAATTCTTATACTTGACATCTAGGGGTTTTTTCATCATTTCACTTTTTTAAACACAATAAAATGACTCAATTACCCTTAAAAGCAAAATTTTGAAAGCTTACGTCTAGAGGTTTCGTAAAAAGTTGGTCGAGGGTAATTTGGTCTTTTAAAACACAAATCATTATTAAAATGAAAAAAGTGGTTGTTGCGTGAAACGCTCGCGGTAACTTGTGGGAGGTGTCTATGGCCTCTGTGGCACCTACTGGTGGACAAAAATGCCCCCCATCATGTCGTTAGAATCATTGCGGCATCTTCTTTCTGGTAGGGTGGCACGTGGTGGTGTTTGGGGGATGAATTGTCGTCGGCGAGACTTTCTCTTTTTCTCATCTTTTCTCTTTGCTCCACCCGAAATTCATAATGACCATTTAAAATTTTAGAGTTGTCCTCTTAGTTGTTGACATTTCAATTTTGATCCTTATTCTTTTGATTTATATTTTTTTGTTCTTAATCTTTTTGTAAAAGTTTAATTTGTTTTCAATTTCATCATTCAATCTCAATTAGTGATATATTATTTTTTTCAATTTGGTCCTTATTCTTTGATTTTTAATTTTTTTTCTTGACCTTTTTGTACAATTTTTATTTATTTTCAATTTCATTAATTAATCCAAATTTATGATATGTTATTTTCTTTTACAATTTGGTCCTTATTTTTTTTTATTAAAAAGATTTTTCTTTTTAATTTCACCTTGGATCAAAAATTCATAGTTATCCTCTAATTTATTTCTTTTATCTTAATTTTGATTATCATTTTTTGAATTGTTATTTTTTTGTTTTGTATCCTTTATTATAATTAATTTTTTTTAATTTTATCTTTTAATATTTAATTAATGGTGTTTTTTTTTACTGTTTCCTGTCTATATTTACTTAGTGATGAAGGCTTTTGCATAGTGACATTCTGAGTGCTGTACTTTTCTTTTTCATCCCACAAGTAGGTGTTATCTTGTCAAGAACTTTTCTTTAATCATTTTATTTCTTATAAATAAACTTGCTTGATGGGTAAGGATGTAGTAATCCATCAATTATAACCCCGCTCTCAATTAGGTCCCCAAACAAAAAGTGTTTTCAATATGGTCCCTCTCTTGAAAAGTTTGGGCCTATATGTCTTAAAACAAAACTATTTTCATCGTAAATTTTTATGGTGGGATTAATTCGGTCATGTTCGAACGATGGAGGAGGATCTAATTGAGAACGTTTTTGTTCGAACACTGATTGGAGAGCAATGTGATAGTTGAAGGACAAACATGTGATTTTCCCTTGCTTCGATCATCTCCGACGTTAAGCAAAAACAATTTGATTATAAAACCGTGAAACCAAAATGTCAGTGAATCTGCGAGTGATAAATGTGGTAGGTGATCAATCATGGCGCAAGTTGCCCCAAGGTTTTCAATAGAATTACGTAGTGTGCCATTTTCACGAGCTTTGTCTCGATCCTCAAGGATGGAGCTAAAAATGCTAATCATTCTAATGGAGATTGGAAAATGGAGTCGCGGAAAGAACGTACAAACTACAGTCTCCAAAACCTCCGAACATGGTAAAACAAAAAATCACGCGTAAAAAATCCAAGCATTTCCTCCAATCATGGTGTTACACGTGTGTCGCACGCGGCTTCGTCACACGTGTTGCCCCTTGGCGCTGTCCCAATTTCCAATCTACCCTTCCCTAAATCGAGTCAAAGCTAGCTCCCTTGAAACTCCCCCCCGCTTCCGTGCTCATGTTGGACAAATCAATTGTGCTTAATCATTCGGGGGAGTGGGTTGAACCATGACTCGAACATTTTTTTGTATTATCTCTTCGAGAAGAGAATATAAATGGGTTCATCCACTGTGCCCACTCGAAATCTTTTTCTAGATCCAACCTTTTATATATAATCCTGTTTATTTTTTTATTTTAAAAAAAATTTAAAATTTTTATACTTCAAATTAATATTTTTTTTATATTTTCAGATTATTTTAATATGCTGATATCAAAAATTATTTTTAAAAGATAAAAAATATTATTTTAATACAGTTTTTAACAAAAAATAACTGTTACCGCACTCTCAACATCTTCTATGTCCAGTACATAGGTTATACCCTTTGTTTTTAATTCATTAACTTGCTAATAATACACTTAACTGTTTATTTTTTAGTTTCAAAAATATTTTACGAAGAATTGAATTTTTTTATTTTAAATTTATATATTTTTAATATTTTTAAATTATTTTAATAAACTAATATCAAAAATAATTTTAAAAATAACCAAACAAATAGCCATCAGAAAAAATAGGCGCATTGGTATTTTGGAGCCTCCTCTGTGGCTGGGTACTCTACTTGAAGCCCTATAAATCTCCCCATCCCTCGCTCCCCATCCCACTGCCCCTCTCCCTTCTCTTCCGCACCTTTTCGCTTCTTCCTTTGACTTTGTTTTCTCCTGTTTCCTCTGTTGAGATTATGTGCAAGTAATCTAGCATTATCCAAGTAATTTGCCCTTTTTCGTGTGATTTGAAATCTGAGTTGCTGACAGCCAGATTAATTATTATTTGGAATATCACTTGAGAGCTAATCGCTCAACCGACCAGCGTCTTGAGTGTCAAAGCTCGGTAACCGCAAGCCGAGAGACCAGCTTTCAAATCCACACCGCTTCCCCTTACAAATTTTAAAAAGGGTTACCCCCCAAGTAAACAATACTCTCTTTTGCTATCCGAGCAGAGACTAGAGCCCTTTGATATATATACATTTCATCAAGTCACAACCCTACAAACCCACCAACATTCTCACTCCTCTCTCCTTAAAAAAAATGCAAAATTTTCACCCCATTACCCTTCTTCTCTCCCTTTGCTTCCTCTCATTGC
>Ga0325410_1004956_pt1 | contig 14805 bp, 9 predicted proteins | sample PopdelMetagenome_16_FD_206182 | JGI IMG/M metagenome (GOLD analysis project Ga0325410, IMG submission 206182) | Populus deltoides microbial communities from Bellville, Georgia, United States - Xylem-PdIQD-R3 | ecosystem: Host-associated > Plants > Phyllosphere > Stem > Wood/Secondary xylem... | reverse complement strand
ATTGATATTGATCATAATATTGCTCTACTATAAATGAAAATGCCTAAGTGTTATACATGCAAACCAAATGTTGCTAATGTTGTTGATAGGTTTGTTGGAGTAAAATATTTTCAAACAATGATGGTAACAAAGTTATACTAATTATTGAAGAAAAAGGTTTAGATTTTGATAAAAATAATGATGGTGTTGGTTTGGATGCTGAAGAGGATCCAATTATAATTGTGGATGTTAATAGTTATAATATGGGTGTTGGTACTAGTGTTGGTTGTTCTAATATAGGTGTTAGTGTGGGTGTTGGTAGTTCTAGTGTGGGTGTTGGTAGTTCTAGTATAAGTGCAAATAAAGATGAATGGATTATAATATTATAATTTAAAGTGTGAGTGCTTGTGTGGGAAGTTCAAATTATAATATTTAAAGTGAAGATAGTGGTATTGAATGTAGGAAGATTACTAGGATGAGGATTCTAGCGAAGATGATGAGGGTTGTATTTCTTCAGATAAGGAAGGGTTTGAATTCTTGATTGCAAATAAAGATGAATGGATTGATAGTTTCAAAAAATGCTTGGTTTGGTCAAATATTTAATGGTGTAACAAACTCGAAAAATAAAAGGAAGCTAAGTGGTGATAAAGATGATGTTAATGTTAAAGGTAGTGAAACTTATGGTAGTAGCGATAAAGGTGATAAAGAAGAAAGTGACAGTGATAAAAGAAAAAAAAAGTTATTGATCTTACAACTAGATTTAAGTGTAAGACATTTAATGTGGGTGTTAATGGATCTATTAAGTTTGCTGAATGTGAGATTTTCACTAATGTCACTCACTTTAGAGATATTTATGAAGAATATAAACTGAAACATGGATATCATCTGAAAAGATACATTAATAAGAAAGAAAAGGTCAAAGCTACATGTATGGGTAATGGTTGTGTATGGAGGATATATGTTTCTTTAGTTTCTAAGGTAGTAAAACTCTCATGGTTATGTCTTTGTGAGATCAACATAGTTGCAGTAGGCATAAAAACATAATAACATCTAATTCTACTTGGATAGCAAAGAAGTTGCTTTCAATTATTAGTGCAGACCTAAACACATCCAATGAAGCATTTGATACAATATCGGATGATAAGTTTAGGATTAATTCACACTCAATACAACTATGAAAACAAAGATTTAAGCTAAAAAGTTTATGGAATGAAGTCATAAGGAGTCTTATAAGAGACTACCTAGATATATCCAACTTTTGAAACATTATAACTTAGGGTTTAATATGTTTATAAAATTTAACCTTAACTACAACTATAAAATGTATTCACCAAGAAAATTTAAAAAGGGGGTATGTATGTTTGAAGGCGACGAAGAAAGGATTTGGTAATATACCTTCATTGGGATTGATGGATGTCATATAAATGAGGGCTTATGGAGAGTATTATTGTCTACAGCTAGTTTAGATGACAGTAATAGACTATTAATTTTTGCTTATGTTGTTGTTGAATGTGAAAATAATGACACGTGAAGATGGTTTTTATATGCACTTTATAGATCAAATACATTAAAGATCTTTTTTGTATCATGTCTAACAGACAAAAGGTACATATCTATTTTATAAAAAAAACTATTTGTAATTAATTTGATTTTTAGAATTTTGTCTTTTTTAATAGAGTCTACCTGAATCAACATATCTATGTCAATCTAAAAAAGAAAGAAAATTATGGGTTAGAACTAAGATAAGCTTTTGGGGTGCTTTAAAAACTTTTACAATTTTGGAATACAACAGTCATATGAAAGATATTAAAATTATGGACAATAGAACATCAAATTGGTTAAAAACAAATACCTAGTGAGATTTAAGCTAGGCATATGTTTGACAATGCAATTAAAGTGGAAAATATCACCAATAACTTGGCATAATCTTTCAATAACTGGGTTGGGAAATATAGGGCTATGCTAATTTTGATGTCGTAGATAAATCATGATGAAACTAATGACTAGGTTTTCATGATAGATTTGCACAGTCTGCACAATGGGAAACAAAAACTACACCATTTATAAGGAAGTTATTGGATAATTCTATTGAGAATGATAGAAATTTAAGCAAGATTCCAACTAGCATTGTTGAATATTAAGTATTTGATGGTCAAACAAGTTGTGTGTTGATTAAGATAAAAATAACTTTTCTTGTGGTGAATGGATGATAAATGAAATACCATGTAGGTTGTGGTACCTTGCATAAAGCATAAGAGAATTGAAATTGAAGTTTTTTTCACACGTATTACACTATGAAAATATTTAAAAAGACATTCTTTGAGGTGGTTTACTCATTATAATAGGTTGTATTGGATCTTGATGATCGAGATGTAATTATGCTACCTCAAGATCATGATGATAGAAATGTAATTATGCTACCTTAAACCTGAAAAAAGTATAGGTCAACTAAAAAAGAATATAAGAAGGAAAGATAGAGAATAGATACTTGGTAATGACAAAAAAAAAAAGGTTGCCACATTAAGGTTAATAATTGTAAGCAATATACCCACAATTCCAGTACATATCAAAGAGATAGTACAGCTCAACTTAGTGAAAGATGTAATGGTAGAGTATCCAAAGATGTGAAAGGATCAAAGGGTAATGTTAGAAGATTCGGGTTATCAATAGTTGTTGTGAGATGAACTAAAGGTGTTGTAAGAGAATCCAAATGTGGCAAAGCTAGTAGAGCTGGTAGAAAGGTTGCTAGTATATCATCCTTTTCAGATATACATGTAATTATCTAACATATTATTTGTGCTAAATCTATTAGTTTAAAAATTCTACATTTAGCCAATCAATATTTTTCTTTTAAATAGCAGACTACTCAATTTACATTCTCTCAGCATTCAACACAAATAAACCGTATTAAGTGAAGAATATAAAAATCTTTAAATTGTTATATGTGTTTATGATATGGTCTCTAAGTATTAAGATGTTTTCTACTACCTTGATGTATACAACTTTTAAAACATATTTGTTAATAGATGTATTAATATCAGTGTTGCCTTGATATATGCAACTTTTGAAACATATTGCATTGTTGATGATTTATTTCATGTATTAATATCATTTGTTTAACATGGACATTATAATAGTTACAAACATTAGCATTGCACATATTAAATTAACTATCACCATTAACTCTATACGTACAATGCTAGCCTTCATATTATGATTCTTGATCCGAACTTGATGTAACTCATCTTTCATTATATTCACTTCACCTAGTATAAGTTTAATATCATTAGCACATGTAAACTCTTTCATAGTTAATTCAATTTCATTTATAAGTTTACATCAATCAATGAATGTGTTGTCACATGACCTATCATCACATCTATAGAATAGTTTGTTCTTGCTAACTTCAATCTCTAAAATCCTAACAACTATTTTTTCCAATATTTCATAATTGTTACAACTTTGTATGCTATTATTATGTTTGATGTAGATGAATTCATGTTTTGAATTTGTGAGTTTATAAAGATTTTTTTATAATAAGAATAAATGGTTGATGAGAAGAAGATGTGTTGTTTTGATAAAAAAAAAAAAAATAGTGTTGTTTTGATGAGAAGAAAGGGTACAAGTTTTCATAAGAAAATAAGGTGTTGTTTTGATGAGAAAAAGGGTTGATATTTTGATGAGAATATTTGTGTTTTGATATAAAGAAATTTACAGGTTTTGATGAGAAGAAGGGATGTTGTTTTGATGAGAATAAAAGTGCGTTTTTTTATGAGAATATTTATGTGTTTTGATAAGCTCAAATATATGTTTTGATACGAAAAAATTTGCAAGTTTTGATAAGAAGAAATAGTGTGTTTTGACCGGGTAAAAAAAAAAAACTCCAACGGTAACTTGTAAATAATAGGAGTTTTTTTGCACCAAGAGTTCTTTAATCTTTAAATAAAAAATAATGACAAACCTATAAATAATTAGAATGTTTTTTTTTCTGTTTTTTTGCGTCATTTAAAGACATATAAAGTTGAGGATGTTTTTTTCACCAAAAAAAAAAAAGTTTAGAGTGTTTTATGTAAGTTATGAAACAATAAAGACAAAGTGTAAACTAAAGTAAACTATAGGATGCTCATGGTATTTTTTTAAAAAATAATTTAAAAAGAGGATTAAAAATTGACCCAAGTCAACCCAAGTTAAACCATCAGACTCGTGTCTCGGGTCATAAACCAAGTTAACCTCATAGAAAGTAAATCAAAATAAATCAGAAAGTCTAATTCTTACTCAATAAAATGTTGAATGATAAAATTTGGAGAAAAGTCAAATAAAAGAAAAAAAATAGAGTAAATCAGGTTAACCTATTAAATTTATAACCAGAATCGTAAGACTCGGATAACCCCATAGAAAATAAACTGAAACAAATCATGAAATTCTATTAAAAAAAACCAAATGTAAAAGGATAAAATTTAAATTTGAAAAAATATATTTAAAAAAAACACTATTAAAATAAATAGTATTTTGTAAAGTGGTGCACAGTAAAAGCACCACCTCTTATAGTGTTCTGTTAACTAGATAGTTACAATATGTTAAGTAATTCACTCACCTTAAAAGGTTTAAAGTCAACCCAAATTACTGGTAAAAATGTAATTGAGCTTTTAAGAGAATTTATAGACGCCACTAGGTTTGATAACATTGTTTATTTTAAAAATATTTTTTTATTTAATTATCTAATAAAAAACAAGGTGCTTGAAAAATTAAGTACGAAGCCTTGTGCATCAATCTTATAGTAAGCAAATTGAAACAGATTATAAAACTCAATTCTTAACATAGTTTTTTTTAATTGAGAAACAAAAATAAGAAATTTATTTTTTTATAAAATAAATTAAGAAATATATGAATTGATAAATCAAAAAGAATTATTAATGCTAATTAAATATTAAAGTGAGAAACTAATATTCATCATAAAAATAAAAATAAAAGATAGATGCACCTCTAAATTTTTTTACACCGACTATCTTTTTTATTTTAAATATTTACATTCATTTTATCTTAGAAGCTTGTCACTAATAACAAATAATTTCTAATTGTATAAAAACTTTATAGAAATCAAACTCATCTCTTCAAATATCATTCAGCTAAAAAAATAAATTACTATTTAAAAAACAAAGTTAATTCAAACATACAAAAAAATCAATTCCACCACTATTATAATCACAATTAAACACATAAATCATCATAATAACAACCTAAATCAAAGGTAATTTTTGAAATTCCTCTAATTATCTAAACTAACAACGTGGTTATTCATAGTAAAACCCCATAATTAACCAAAATCCCTTCAATTTGCTTAATAAACATGTCATTACATCATAAATTAACAAGTAACCATTCAAATTATCATTTTCAAAAATCAAGCATAAACCCTAATAAATCTAAATTTAGGGTTTTCTTTCCCTTTCAATAAAAACTCCATTAAAGGCAATAAAGTCATAGAAATCATCTTACCCAACAACAATTAAACTCAATTTAATGAGTTAAAGGTATGTCCTTCCACAAATCTACCATTTCTTCTAAAATTAGTCTTCCTCGCTCTTGTTTCTATGCTTCCAACCCCCCTTCTCTCTCTCTAGGTTTTCTAATTTAGTTTTTTTCTTTGATAAAAATCCACCTAAGACAATTTCCCTTCATTTCAATCTTTGAGAAATGAAGAAAAATGGAAGAGAAGATGAGTTTTTCAAGGCAAATTGTCTCTTCAAATCGTCAGCCTCTTCTATTTAATAGGGAAGGAAACTTTTTTCCTTGTTTACAAAATTATCACTCGTTAGTTTTTACAGGAGTAGTTTTCATAAATCTCTTGATCTCAAAAACTTTTGTACATAATTTTATTTCATTTAATCCATGATTAATAATACTACTCTTTTAGGACATTTCACCTTTTATCATAAAAATAATTCAAATAATTTTATTTTTTTTATATAAATCACTCTACTACATAGGAGGTTTGCTCTAACCGTTAATATTCTCTATGCACGATTTTATTCTTTATTTTATTCAAAATTCTACTTTAAATTTCTTTTGTAAAGACTTCCACCTCCAGTCACAAAAAAGTATTTTCCTTTAAATTCATTATTTTCTTTCTAATTAGGTTTACATAATTTATCACGAGACTTAAAACACCAGTTTATCAAGAATTTTCACCACCAATCACAAAATTTTCTTTTATTTTTTTTATTTTTTTGTTGAGAAATATCCCATTCAGCACGGGTTTAAAATTTTAGGCTTGGTGTTTACACAAAATGATACAATCAATAAAAAAAATGTTTGATGATCAATTTTTTTTAAAAAAAATCAATAAAGATTTATTAGGAGCTCCATGGTTCATGGCTTCATTATAAAATACCTAGAAGATTTTGTTTTTACTAAATGAGGGCTCACGTTATGCTATAAGTCTGAGCTATTTTTCTATAAAAAATGATATTTAGGTGTCACAAGCGTATTTTAAAGAAAACAAACTAATGACATGGGTCATAACTTTGACACGTCAAATAAGCAGGTTTTATTTCAATCAAATAATAAAAACATAAGCACTGTAGTAAATAGATTAAAAAAAAAAGACCACGGTAACCTAGGAAAAAAACTTTTTCCCAAGTGCAAAAAAATAATTATGTTCAATTTTCAAACAATTAAATATGGAACAAAAAAATTGGATAAAAAAGATAAAAAAAAACCAGCGTAAGTCAACCCGAGTTAGTATGATAGACATGTAAACTGGACAATAAAAAACGAGTTAGCCCGGGTCAACCCGCCAAACCCACGTCGCAGGTCATGAGTTTGGGATAACCTTATAGAAAAAGAATCAAAGAAAGCAACAAAGCCAAATAAATAAAAAAAACTAATGTCGAATGATGAAATTAAAAAAGAAAATAAGATTAAAAAAGATGTCAACCCTGTTTAACTTTTCAAACCCGTAACTCAGGTCATTAGACCGGAAGTACCATACATAGAAAATCCATGAAGCTCAATCCATAACAAATTAAATGTTAAAGGATGAAATTTGAAAAAAAAAATCAATTACATAAAAGGATAAAAAAAAAGATAGGAATTAAAATTATGATAATGAAAATTAAAATAAAAAATAAATAAAAGGGAAACTATAATTTTTTTTTATTGAATGGTTAAATTAAAAATAAAAATAACTTCAACAAAAGTAAAAAACAATTAAAAAAACAAAGACCATATTGAAAAAAATAATATACTATAAATTTAGATTGGATAATGAAATTGAAAACTAGTAAAACTTATACAAAAAACCCAAAAAATAAGAAATTAAAAGAATAAAGGACAACTAAAAAAATAACAGATGACAAATTAGTATTGAATGATGAAATTAAAAATAAATAAAACTTTTATAAAAGGACCAAGAACAAAAATTAAAAAAAAATAAGGACTAGAATTAAAATATTAAAAACAAATAAGGCCACCATGTAACTTTTAGGGAATGAATGAAAAAATAAAAAAAAAATTCACCAGCAACAAACCGCTCCGCTACCTCCAACTCATACCGATCAACTGGAAAAGAATGTGTCAACACTTTCAAAAACATAATAAAATGATATTTTTTTTTCATCAAAAAATATTGTATGCTACTCAAAATGCACGAGCTCCTCCCACAAGGTGACACTTATAACACATGCACCACCAACAACTTTTTCTATTTTAGTATTAATTAATTCAGCATATTTTTTTATTCCAAGAATAAACTTTTTATTTTATTGTATTTTAAAAAATGAAAAGAAAAAAATTAGTCCTTTTAAGGTATTTTTAAAGATTCTTATTCGAAGAGTTATTAAATTATTTTATTATGATAAAACAAATTGAAAAGACTCTCATATATATAGTTAATTTTTTAATGACAACACTAAGGTCATTGATTTTTCAAGGAAGGATAAAAACATAGCGTGACTAAATTACAATTATATATATATAATTGTAATTTTGTGATCTGTAATGGAATTATTAGCGCGGCCCAGCATACGGCCTGCAATGGTGACAGGTGTTACGATAATGCCACGTAAACACCTCTTTGCTTAACAGGGAAGATTTTAAATAGAGTGCAAAATCGCCATCAGGAGGAAAGAGCCATTGTTTTGTTTCTGCAATTTGTTTAACGCTTTTGGAAAGGAAAAAAAAAATTGCAGAGAAGGAAGAGAGATAGAGAGAGATATGGGGCTGCTTTCTAACAGGTTTGGTTTCTTTGATCCTTTTTTTTTTTTTCGTTTTTTCCTTTGTTATATTACTAAATTTCTGATCTACAAATACTGGGTTTTGAAAAAACAAACTAATACAGGATTGGTAAGGAAAGCCTGAAACCAGGAGATCATATATATTCATGGAGGACTGCTTACATCTACGCCCATCACGGTACTCCCTCTCCATCTTCTTGTTTCTTTTGTTATGAAGGTTTTTTTATAGAGGGGGGGTAGGGGGTTTGCTGTGTTGCGATTGGGTTTGCTTTCTTTTTGCTCTCGTCATTTTTTTCTCTCTTGTTTCGGTGGTGATCCTGTAATGAATTGCAAAAGGCTGTTTCTTTTTCATGCGTCGGTGACAAAACTATCAGCCAATAATCAGTAACCATTTTTAAATTTAACCGCAAAATAAACAATGTATAGTTCTCATGGGATTTTTGTACCACCAGCATATGCTGATTGGTAATTTTTTTATATGTGTGTCTAAAGAACCAAAACGATTGATGGGGAAATGGGTTTCAAGCGTGATTGGAATTGGTAATGTTTAAGATGAATTACTATAGTGTTTTTTTGAACATTCTTCTTTGTTCTTATCCAAAATGCACCTAAGTGGTGTAAAAGCTATGACCTGCAAAAGTAGCTTTGGGAGCATGATTGCATGCCATCACATTCTATGCCATGACATTATTGATTAACCAATATTGATATAGAATTTTGTAGCGTGCGCCGACTGCATTGCATGACCAAAAGCAAAATAAAATAGTGGACTGCAGAATAGTATTTATCTGCAATTGCTAGTTGCCATCATTTCTGATTGCTATATAATCTTTTCTTGTGGTCACAGCATCAGTTGGTGCGCTGCTCTTTTTTTCTTTTAAGTTTTTACATCCTACTCAACTTGTGGATGATACAGGCAGAGTAACTTTGTGGTGACTGATTTCTGAGTTAGTTGGTTTGAGATCATGAACAGTTGCATGGATGGTTTGCATAGGAACTCAGTAAATGCGATGGTGTAGAATTTGTTCTTTTGAATGTTATATTCATATGTAAAAATCTAGAAATGTCTTCTTTTGAGAGATGTTTTGCTAGCATGCAGAGAAGTAGTTCTAGCTGATGTCGAGTTTCTAGAATGGTTTACATCTGCCTTTTTTCATCCACCACTTCATGCTTCTTTTTTCTTGTTCTGTAAATGCAATTTGATTCCCCTGATAATGAGCCTTAATACTCTTAAAATGATACCATGCTATCAATAGGGTTTTTCTAATTATTTTTCTTGTTCTCGTTTAGGAATCTACATTGGGGATGATAAAGTAGTTCATTTTACCAGGCGCGGCCAAGAAGTAGGAACAGGGACTGTGCTGGATGTCCTCTTGTTGAGCTCAGGACCAGCCCGCTCCACTGTGCCTTGTCCCAACTGCACTATGCAGCAAGATGGTCATGGGGTCATCCTCTCATGCCTGAACTGCTTCCTTGCTGGTGGCATCTTGTATCGGTTTGAGTATACTGTCAGCCCTGCTCTCTTTCTTGCAAAAGTGCGAGGTGGAACTTGTACTCTTGCTGTCTCAGACTCAAATGACATTGTGGTCCATCGAGCGAAATACCTTCTTGAAAACGGATTTGGTTGTTATAATGTATTCAAGAACAACTGTGAAGATTTTGCTATTTATTGCAAAACTAGCCTGCTTATTGTGGATCAAGGAACAATGGGACAGAGTGGCCAAGCAGTATCCATCATAGGGGGGCCTCTTGCTGCTGTTTTATCTACACCAATGCGTCTTGTGACCACCAATATTTATGGTATGGCAGCAACAGCTGTTGGGGTTTATTGCGCTAGCAGGTATGCAGCTGATATTGGCATGAGGAGGGATGTAGTGAAGGTGTCAGCAGAGGATTTGACAAGGAGGCTTGCAACAGGCCTTCTCCAGGTGATTGAACCCCAAATTTCAGCGGCACCAATCCAAGCGATGTATTCTTGATCTGGTCAACAAATGGTTTGGGACTTTTGAGGATCCCACTACATGATAAAACGCTGTAACATTGACAATTTGTTCCATGGTAAGCACTGATTCGGAAAAGCTGATTAAAAGCCAGCTTTTGTCTGATCCTTGCACTTGTATGTTGTAATATAGTGTCTGCCGTTTTAATAGGCTTCCTATATGACTATGTTTTGTGTTTTCTTGCCCTTTCTACTCGAATGCGGCGATTTCCATTTTTAGGAAGTGCTACGAAGCTTGTATCCTCTCATTCTGTAGCTTAGGGATTCTGCTCGATCCTTAGTTGTAAACTGCTAAGCTGTTGTTGAACAAAAATACGACTAAAGGGCAGTGGAAATGATTTGTATCGAACACAACTCAGGGGAAAGATTGTTTCCACCGGGATGGATCCTATATACAGAAAACACTATCAGAACTCCTCTCACTTGGGTATTTTTGCAAGTCCTGTGAAGGCACAATGTTCATTCAAGCAGCAAGGGTTCAAACTTTCAATTGCTTGTTTCCCAACCAGTGTGATACACCTGTGGCCCTGTTTTAGGAGCAACAAATGCATCACGCAAGAGCAGAATGCTTGCCTCTTTTCTGTAGAGATGACTGACGTCTTTCCCGTTACATTTTTCCAGAGAGAGACGAAATCCTGGCCTTGTTAAAAGCAATCAAAATATACTAAACCACCCAGCAGCAGCCTGGCAATAATCAGTAATCTGATACAAAATTGAAATACCGCAAAGGGATATATATTCCATATTACAAACAACACTTCAACTCGATATATATCCCAAAGGGCAATGAGGTATCAACTACATTAAATACGAAGCACAGCATCTGGATGTCAGCAAAACATAACAGTTAGAAGCTTCCTTCGAAGACTTCAAAGACTCCAACATTGAACCATATCTTTCTATTTTATTGATCTCCTAAACAAGTAGAACTGCATTTATACAACCATCATTCTCTGGGTTATTTGTTACTTGAGCATACTTCCCTGCATCAACACCATAGAAATGCCAAATTAGCAAAAGTAGTTGAAAGATGTGATTACTTAAACAATATCTGCAGTGAAACCAGGTTTGACAGGCCAGACTCACCCCATACAACTTTACCAGCTGGTGTGACAAGACCTAATTCACTGACATTCACCTGAAATTTAGAATGATGAAAAATAAGTTCACACTCCCCAAACAAGGAATATAACTATATCATGGGCTCACAGAAATAAAATGACATTTGATATGTTTGTGTGTGGTTTACCTCAATGATAGTGCCCTTAGTGATAACACCAAGAGATGTGTACGTAGGACCATTAGGGTTTTTCTTTACTCCAATGATCTCAAGGTTGAAGGTGCACTTGAGTTCAGGGTGTGTAACATGAGCCTTAGTAAATCGCAACCCAGTAGGACGAATGAAACGCTCATACTTGGGAGGTTTTCTTGTAAAACCTGGTCCCACAAATGTGGCCTTCGTGACCATTCTCTTCCACTGCTTGGCTGCAAAAGAAAGCCAGCAACATTAGGGTGGTTCTAGGTTATCATACCCGGGATGTTTTTACATAATACAAAAAACTAATCCTCAAATGTATGTGAAAACATTATCTTTGTACCATTAGCACATGAACACGAGCCTCATGGATGGGAAAAAAACATGTTTACAAAGTGTTTGGGACAAAAGGCAGGATTTCTTGTACTTAATTATTTCTAATCTGTGAACTGATAGTTTATTACCCCACTTCGCTAACTAACCACAGCCTTCATTGCATATAATACAAATTCAGGTATCAAATTATGTTTATCTACAAGCCAATAGTTTGTAAACCCACATTCCTAACTGACCATAAGTTGAATTGAATGTTATCCACATTCAGGTGCAATTGCAAATGTCTAATAAGAAGAGCTTAATGTAGAAAGGAAAAAACTTGGTGAAAAGCTTACTCTTCCGTTTCCCAGATCGAATAACTTTAAACATTTCATCCTCTGCAACAGGCCTCACCTAAAGAAAGAAAAGGCCTTCCAGTGAGATACTAATAATAATTCAAAGAAACGAACAACAGCATACGCGAACAATAACTCATGATGGAGAATAAGTCAGAGAAGCACATTATGGAGGTGCTAAGGAAAAAATCGAACTCCATCTTACCTTAGGTAAAGGGACCTCCCATTTTCCAGCCTTCTCTTTCCTCTTTTGCTTTATACTGTTGCTAAGAATCTACTTAAAGCACCAAGTCACATATTTTATCTCAGAACATGTAGGAACAAGAGAGATGATTTATAGTCATATTAGCCAAAAAGCATCAAGAACTTTACCTTTGCTCGTGTAGTGTTTTCACGATCCAAAAGATAGGCAGGAACAGCTCCATCTTGAACGTCATCATCCACCTTGCGCCTAGATGTTGACTCCTCATGCATAGCCAATCTGTTAACATAATACAAAATTATCCACATGCAAAACTGCCGATAACTGCTTGCTTCATAAAGAATAGATTGTGTAAAAAGTACCTAGACAATGTTGACATCCCAATGCTGCATAACTACATAACCACAAGCTATATATGGAAAAAAACCAATTTGACGAGCAAATATAACTACACCAATTCATTTCTTTTGCATGTATTCCAACCAAAACTTCAACAAATTTTGAAACAGAAAAATAGAGGATAAAGCGAGAGAAGTACGCTCAAAGGTAAACACAAAAGCTTTGCCAAAAACTCTAAAAGGACACAGCTATAAAATATAATTCCCCTGCTGAAAGGGAAATACAGCAAAGCTGAAAAATACCCACATGGTTAGCTTGAGTACTTTACTTTTCACCTTTAGATCAACATTAAGAAGGAAAAAAAAAACTGCTCAACAAGCAGCACAATGAGAAATGAAAAACAACTGAAAACTTTAAATTTGATTTGCACTGCTATCCCAGCTTGCAGTAAGAACAAGAACTAGTAATAATTTCAACACTAAAAAAAGCACACACCAATAAGCTGGCATAGCACAAACATAGTAGTCTTGTACGATCAAACTTAACTACCAACAATTCAGATTGGTCTGCACATAATATAGAAGATGGAGCAAAAATGAAAGAAAAGACTAACGTTTTCTTCATGAGAGCCTTCTCAGCATAATTTTTCTTCGCAATCATCTTTCCTTTAATACCCAATGCCTGTTCCCATCCAACCACAAAACAGCAATGACACTCGCATTAAAAAAAAAAAGTAAATTCAAGAAAGAAAAAAAAGTGTAAGAACAAAGAACACCTTCTGGGCTCTCTCAGAGTGTTTGTGGACTTCACGCGCCTCCTTCTTGCGCTTGCGCTCGAAGTGGTCGAGGCGGTATCCATGCCTCTTCCTGTGCAGCTCTATGTAATCTCCTTGCGGCTACACAAAATAAATCAATCAATCAAACTAAATCCTTCTTAATCAATCAATGAAGAGATAAGTTCATCGGAGGCAAACCATGGTGGATTCCCTTTCAGAATCAGTTTACAGAGATTTCTTTTTATTTTTCTTTGTGTGTGAGAGGGAGGAAAGGAAGAGAAACCCTAATTCGGGGTTTTGGTTTTCAGGACAAGAAAATGAGTGATTGGGGTTTTGAAAGCTTGGATCCCTGCAAGCTGACCAATTACTGGATCGGTGTAGCTTTTGGGCTGAGCCTATGTGAGTCTGGTTGGGCTGGGTTGGGTTCCTGCAACTTCTTTGGGCTTTCATGTATATCGGGAGATTTTGAACTTGGTGGACTTCTATTTTGGGTCCGCAAATTCTTCCTGGCATTCACTCCTTTACCCATAAATTCTTCTCGGATTAGTAATTTTTTTTCTTTAAATTCGGATGTCAGCACCAAAATAGAGGGTAACAAAATTGTACTCCTCAATGCACGTCAATGAAAAAAATCACTCTTTGGCATACAGTCTAAAGAATTTAAGAATAAAAAGTTTTTTTTCCATTCTAGTTTCAAGTTTGAGCCATATAATTGTTAATATAATAGCCATTAAAAATTTACATGGTCATTAACTTTATGATCTCTAAAATTAATTGAGATATTCATAAGCTAACCTAGATATTTATGTTAATCAAGAAAAAAAATCATTCTTTCATCATTTTAATAAATCAAGGTTGACATAGTGAAGATTCACCAAAGAAAGGCATATTGTTTTTTTATGTGCAACACAGTGTACATCTATAACATACCGAGAGGTCAGCCTAAGACCTGAATTACGGGTTAAGTTATATGATTCATGAAAATTTAAGTTTTGATTTTTAAAAAATTCTAATGAAAAGATGTTATTTTGAGTTTTTTAAAAAAATTAGATTAAAACAATATTATTTTGATAAAATTAATATTATCAACTGAGTTAGTCAAATTAAATTATATCAACTGAATATCTTTTTTTCACATTATAAAAAAAACTTGACCTAACCTGCAGGCCACTAATTAACCAAAGTACTAGTTTTTGGCTGGTTTTGTGAGATAAAGGTCACATAGCAAAACTGCCTAAGTTGCGTGATCAGAAAAGATATTGTGCGAAACATCATTTCAGGATGTAACTAAAATGCATATATACACTTGGCCCTATAGGTGTCTTGCGGGTTAGGCAAAGCCACAAAGACA
>Ga0325410_1004952_pt1 | contig 14816 bp, 8 predicted proteins | sample PopdelMetagenome_16_FD_206182 | JGI IMG/M metagenome (GOLD analysis project Ga0325410, IMG submission 206182) | Populus deltoides microbial communities from Bellville, Georgia, United States - Xylem-PdIQD-R3 | ecosystem: Host-associated > Plants > Phyllosphere > Stem > Wood/Secondary xylem... | reverse complement strand
CAAAGTGTCTCAAGTGCTCCACTTAATCCAGTCTGGGAGAAGGAAGAGAAAGAGAAAGAGAAAGAAAATTAGAAACCAGGATCATATGTATACTTGATAAACAAAAAGAGTTGATAGAAGCATGAGGTCCAAAACACTAAGAGTGTGTTTGGTATTACGGTAGCTGTTGTGATTGTGGTTTGAAAAAAGTTGTTTTATGAAAGGTATTTTTAGTTGAGATTGATTTGAAAAAATAAATGTTTGGTTAAAACTGTGGTTAAAATTGAGATTGAACAAAAAATAGTTTAATGTATTTGGTTAAAAATGCTTTTGAAATTAAAATTATAAAATAATTTTAAAATATATATATTAATATTGATAATTTTTAATTTAAATATTGTAGATTTAACTACTACAACTACATCATGAAATAAATAATACTTTATATAAAATATTTTGTATTGTTCCATTAAACTATCTATAATTTCATCACGTACGAAATTCATCCGATAAGAACTACAGTTTCAATAGTTTTTTGAGCGTACAACAAAATCAGGTAAAATATCATTATGAACAAAATTAGAATTACGATCAAATTCTGCAAAGGTTACGCTATCATACGATCTCCTTCTAATTTATACAGTGTCATTGAATAATATTAAACACTAATTTTTTTTAATAAAACACATTTTAAAAAAATTAGATTTTTTACTATTCACGTGAACAGTGCATGCAAGTGAATAAATTCACTTTACTATTAACATGAACAGTGCAGTGAAAATCACTGCTCTGTCAACATATAACACAAACAAATATACAACAAATGTGCAGAGCACACTGTTCACTTAATAAAAGTGAACAGTGCCGGCAAAGCAGGTATAACTTGCTTCTCCCCTACCTGCGTTTTTATGCCTTTTAGTGGGTCCCATCAACTAAAAACACTGCTTTTCACTTTAACCAAACAGCATAAAATTGTGGTTTTTTCAAAACACAACTGCTGCCGCGTAAAGAAACAAGCTAGAGCTCTGTCATTCCTACTCCAAATCATTTTCCTTGATTGTATGTTCATAACCATAAATATGATAATATCATTAAATTATTCCTCTGTGTGTGTGTATGTGTGTGTGTGTGTGTGTGGACGGGGGTGGGGGATGAGAGGGAGAGAAACGTACCATGAAAGCAATGCCAGTGACAGTGCACCATGAATTCCCAAGAGTGGCGCCGGCAAGCTCAAGCTGACCAAGGTGACCGGCAAACATGACAGAAACCAAAGTTATTAGATAGTAGAAAGCATTAGTAAGGATCATGGGCAGTGAAAACAAGACTTGGTCTTTGCCTTCTTCGACATCCAATAGTTTGATCCACCAGCATCTTCCTTCGCCATTTTGATCTTCACAATCATGATCATAAGCCTGCAACAAGGGTAAAGCAGTATCTAAACTAGTTTTTGACATCTCTACAGCTATCTCTATGATCCTTCTTTCAAGAAAAAAAGATTTATTAGTTTTATGGTTGATTTTACATTAGATATGTATGCCATTATTGTAAAGTGTCAGTGTGTCACAGCACATTTTCTTTGAAGATAACATGTGAAATTAATGTTCTTTAAAACTTTAATGCACATTAAATTGGATCAATGTCACCGTACAAATTAATTGATGGGGCACAAAAAACATGAACATAACATTCAGCCGTTGGACCCGACATGCGTCAACCACCTCAATATTTGGTTATGAATTCAGAGATATTTGAAAATGTATTACTATTTATTTTTTAAAATATTTTTTATTTAAAAAAATATTAAAATAATATTTTTTTATTTTTTTAAAAAAATATTTTTAATATTAACAAATTAAAACAATTAAAAAATATAAAAAAATTAATTTAAAAAAATAAAAAAAAATAGTCAACCACCATTTGAAACGAAATGCCAAAGGGGTAGAAATCTACCTAAACCAAAAGTTGATCAGCCAACCTAATATTAGGCTGCGTTTGTTTTGTAATTATTTTTGTGTTGCGGTGTAACAAACACAGCAAGGTGTTTCGTAACAAATTAAACTGTGTTTTATACCGCGGGGCCCACTAAAAAATTGAGTTTGAAACGCTGTTTTTGAGAAGCAGGTTTTACATGTTTTTTTAATTGGATGTCGTAAACCTCAATCACAATTTTTACCAAACACGTATTTAAATTCAACTAACCACACCTAATGACACTTTTTTAAAATTTACTTTTTTTAATCCATAATCATAAAATCTACCTAAAAAACAAATACACTCTAAATCAAGCCACCCAACATCTAATCAACTAGTCAAATCTTTAGCCAATAAAGAAAAATAAAAAAAAAGAAATATGCTGGATAGTTCAATCTTGGACCAACCTAAACCTTGCACCTAGTATTATTGAACTCTCTATTCTAAAACCTAATTGAACCTTCAATGGAACCCTTTCCTAACCAAACTCAATAGAAGATAAGAAGGAAAGGAGCAAGGTAGAAAATTCAAGCCCAACTATACCCTTTCCAGGGCAAGCCTAATTGGAACTTCTCCAATCTTGGTCTAACCAAACCTTGTACATAAACCATACTCTCTCGCCAATAAACAACCTTTTTTTATATCAATTTTTTTCATCAATAGTTATCCCTAAGCCTGACTCAATACCACTCTCCTAACATGCTCATCATTTTCACTATTGGTTATCTCTACACCTCATTTTGCATCAACGTTCATGGCTTGACCACCCTTTCCATCAATGGTTATCGTACGCTTGACTCTGCATCAACTTTCTTGGTCTAACCACATTTTCTATCAATGACTTACTCTCCTATCAACCAGTGGCAAACATGACATACCAACTATAACACATCATGTTTTAATAGAGAATTTTGCCAATACCTTTTATAACATTAATGAAAATAAGCTAACTTTTAGATAGATAAATCCATTCTTTTTTCTAACTGAATCCAATATCACTTCTTTTTACCACCCTATTTACTTCCATATGAATTTATAAGTTTCATGTCATTGAACTCTTTTTTTTTAACAATAACTTTTGTATTCTTCTATTCTTCTTTTTACCAATTATTTATTATCATATTTTCATTAAATTAACTTTTCAAATTTCTATATGCATTTTGTATTAGAGGGAAAATGAATTAATATGTGTATTATTTCAATATGGATATTACAACACATTTTAATATTTGATTTGCATCCATAACGTGATCAAATCTTTATTCTTTGTATTTCTTTTATAGAACAACATCCATTTCATATTTCACAATATATCTACACATCTATTTAAAAGACTTATCAGACTTAATAAAGTTTTAGCAGAGTCTTCCTTATATAAGGCCATATTCAAAAAACTTTGTCCCGCCATATCCTACATTAAACATATTCTCATATTTTTCACATAGATGATTCAGGCATATCATCAATTCATTTATTAATCCATTACAATTTTTCACGGTTCATTCACAGTTAATTTTATCAATACTAGTCTTTCTTCCATTATTATATTATATACTCGACATAATGGATGTATGGATCTATTTAACACAAAAGATATTAATTTACAAAATATTTAAGTAAAGTGGCATAATTAAACACGTCCCAAAATGAAATTATTACAAAAACATAATATTTAAATTACATAGACTATATACCTAACAAAATATAATCTAGTAACTAATGTTAGCGTTGTCTCACTAAAAGAGATAGACCTGCAAAAAATGTAGCATATAAAAGTATAATTATTTATCAATTTAAAATTTTATACATGTATTTCCCAAACAAATACAATAACTTAATGTTTGTAATGACTCGAATTTTCCACCACCATATCATAAATTTATTAGTCCATACATATCAAATAAGTTACTACCAAAGTAACCAAATAAGATTTACATCAATTTTTTTAGTCATCATCAATACAGACAACTAATATCATATTCTTTAATTTAATCACCATCTACATAACTCACTAAGTATCACAAATCATCTTCTTAGTCACCGTCAACATGATTAAACTAAGTATCAAACATCTTTTTATGTTCTGTCAATACAATCGATTAATATCGATAATATTTCCTTAGCTACCATTAACACGGTAATCTAAGTATCATAATAACTTATATGTTTGTTAATATAATCAATTAATCAATAACATTTTCATAATTACTATCAACACGATCAACTAAGTATCAGAATATCTTATATATTTGTCAATAAGATCAATTAACATCGATAACATTCCATTAACTACCATCAACATTGTAAACTAAGTATCAAAACATCTTATATATATGTCAATATAATCAATAAGTATAAATGGTTAAAAATTTATACTTTATTCAAATCAAACATCTCTTTTACATTTTATTTATAAATTCTCATTTAAAATTTAGTTATACATTAATTACATCTCAAAACATAATTCCATGATTTTCATTTCAAAACTTAATTAACAATGATACAACATTAAAGAAAACAATATTAAGGAAAACATTATTAAGATTTAAATAAAACAAGGTGCAAGGCACCTACCTGCTCCTCTAATAGACCTAGTTCCTCTCGCTGCTTGCCAAACTCATGATGCTTTTTTTTTTTCAAAAAAAGATACAACACCAATTAATATGTCCCTTAAATCATCTTATCAATATTCAAGTCAAACCATTTTTTATTTAATACTAACATGTTTCACTCTTTCTTAACAAAATACTGAACTAACAAGTGTTATATAATCCAATAAATTTTATCTTCATGAAATCCTACAAACAAAAAACTATCCAAAATCATATTTAAAACTTCCATATATAATTTCTAATAAAAAAACACATTACTTTCAATTTCAATGTACAAAATCAACTATTCTTTTCCAACCATCACCATTTCATTAATACCACAAGATTAATCAAAATTTTAAAAATTTATTTCTAATTATTCAATTTCTCTCAAAACCATATACTTGGCCGACCCTAAGGCCCCCTTCTTCTTCCATGATTTTCCTTAAATATCTTCATGATTTTAACGTGAGAGTTTGCTTTTCTTTCTAAGAGCGGTCTGTCTGATCCCATTCGAACTTCGTCTAAACTAAATTAAAGATGAGGGTCTTTACGTAATTAATCACCTCATACTATTTAAACAATATCATAAACAGTCATACACTTTCTCTCTATTATCTCAAGAAATCCTAATTCAAAGCATGCTAAAATTTCAAATAAAGTTTGATAAGGTAATTCATTCACCTTTAAACATGTTCATTATAATAATATACATCAATTACATTGAGTTAATAAGCATTTATACCAAACAAGCCAAAAACACCAAGTTTCTTCTTTAATTCCTTAAGATTTTATGTCCTTTTTAACCTATTTCATCCCAAATTAATTAATTTACATCAATTTTACATTTTCTCAATTTCAACCAAAAACCCTAATTTGAAAGTTAAGGGATTTTTGCTTAATTTTCCTAACCTCATTCAACAATAAAGTAATTGGTGTAGATTTTGTGCTTAATATAAGTCCTCCAGGTGAATTTCTTCAACTCGTTCTGTAGTTTCTCTCTCTCTAACTCTCACTTTCATCACTCTCAAATTTGTTTTCATGTGTTTAAACTCTATTATTCTCACTTATGATGCCCTAAACTTGATTTTTAGATAAGAGATTAATTTGGAGGGAAAGAAAGGAAGAAAAGAAGAAAGAAGTTCTCCCTTCTCACAAATGGCTGGCAGGTTATAAGCAAGAGAGGGGTTGGAATTTTTGTTAAAATTATAGTTTTTTCATTATCTTTTGTCTATTAAATAATTCCAAGTAACTCTATGAGTTTCCAATAAAATTTGATACTATATTTAAACGAATTTTTTTGTATTCCTCAACAAACCTTTAGGAAATACCTTATTCTCAATTTATATTATTTATATATTAATTTTTCAATGATTTATTATTATCTTTTATCCATTAATTTCCATTATAATTAAAGATTTGTACTTACATATTTTATCCTCAACACTAAAGGTCCACAATTTTTTTTTTTTACAATTAAATATTCATTTAAACTTGCTTAAAATATATTATATTTTTGTATTTTCTTAAAGTTTTAACATGGGGTTTGCATTAACTAATTACTTAACTTTCTAAGTAGATATTTCCTATCATTTTTCCTCCTCACTAAGTAAACTTATGCGACTCTTTTATATATAATTAATATCGTGGGTCACTGAATAAATAAATAAAAAATCTCATTGCCCCACACATACATTCGACCTATACTATATCTTTTAATTTGTTTTACAAGTCAGTACGAGATAACCATAAAAAACCCTATTCAATCTGAAATTTTTCTCAACTTCATCGTACAAAGACAAAAATGATTTTTCTTACCAACATGTGAATGTTGGGCTCCATCTTACCATCCGAACAATTTTTATTTTATAAAATATAATATTTATCCAGTATAAATAATTTTTATTTTATAAATTATAATTAATAAATATATATTTTGGGTCATTGCCAATTTTCAAATACAATATCATATTTATGAGTATTAAATAATTATGAGTCTCGTCAAGTACCCAGGCAAGTAGCTTCATTGTATGAGGTTTCTCAAGCTCTTAAAAGGGAAAATTCTAGCCTGTCTTGGCTGTAAAGGAAATCTCAATGCACTCTCATTTCAATACGTGACACGTGGAAAACAAATTTCTCTAAATCCATTCGGGCCTAGCACGTCTAGATCCGTTCCTCTTTTTTTTCTTTTTTTCTTTTTTTGCCCTTTATGAATACCTTTTTTCAAATTACTTTTTTACATTCTTAGAAATAAAAAATAAATAAATATTTATAGATTTCTCTAACCTTCGCTTCCTCTTTCTTTTATTTTTTTTCTTCTTTCATGTAATGTTTCAGTGATATCAAAATTAAATAAAAAGTTTTTATACTCATATATATTTTAGGGGTATCTATATAATTACCTTACTTTTATTTGAACCAATTAATAATTATAAATAAAATAAATAATTTTTTTATCCATAGCTTAACCATAAAAAATTATAATTATGTGTCAAAACCATGGTTGTTAAAAATGCGTTTCAACTCGTCAAATCGTATGATTTTACGAGTTGAAACCCATAAAACATGTACAAACGGAGGCAAAACTCGAAAATCATTAAAATCACATAAAACCGGTTCAAAATCACATAAAATCGTAACAACTCGCAAAAACGTTAAAAACATTGTGTTTTCACGACTTAACCAAAATGTCACTCGGCCAAATGCAAAATTAGAAATGCAAAAAAAAATTTAACTTCGTCCCTATCTCACAATCTCTTTTCTTTCCTAATTCCCACCCGACCAGGAGACCACCCTCACCGTATCGGTGACTTCGTCTCTGTCTCACACTCTCCCTGACTCCAAACTTCGTCCAATCGTCCCCTCCCTATCTCACACTCTCCTAGTCTCCCTGACTCCCTTCCCCCTTTCCCTTTCCCCTTTCCCCAGCAAATTAATAAATCACTTCCCCCCCGATCCGGAGCATTCTTGGCGAGATGAAGGTAAGAATTGATTCCCAATCCCAAGCTCTGTTTTTTTCTGTCTAATGGTGGTGATTAGAGATAAAAAAATGATCTGGGTAATGGGTATGCTGTGAAATTCACTGTTTATCTTCTGTGAAACCTCACACTCACACCTATGCTCTGTTTGATCTTGCTTGCTTTGGTGTTGCAGATTTTGTAATTCTGCAACCTGCATGGACAACGATTCAGCGAAGCAAGGAAGCAACGAAGCATTCCAATTTCCAGGATTGCAGGTATTTTGTAAATCCAAAAACTGCAAACTTTAGGGCAATTGATGCACCTGTTTGGAATACCTTTTGCATTTAATTTATTTAGGCTTTTTGTGTATTACTGGATAGCAATTTAATGCGGACTGCATCTCTCAAATGATATCATCCTGCAAGGCTTTGATTTAGTGATATTTGGTTTGCACTGTATTGAGTGTATTCTATCTTTCTTTTTTCGGGAGAGAGAGTGTAACCATTTGCATGCTTTGGCATTGCACTTGTTCTTTCATATTTCCTTGTCAGAATCGTGTCCAAGATATAACCTAGATGCTACGAGTTGATGATTACTACACTAGTTTTTGTTTCAGTGATTGAGGCATTTCATTAAGCTTTTTTGCCAGTACATCAATCAGTTAAATGTGATGAACAATCATTTTAAGTAACGCAATTGGTCTCATTTAGCTTCCTTATTCCTTTGTTCTGCCAAATCATGCAAATCCACTACCATTTTTAGCTTGATCTTGATACATGGAGTTGTTGGCTTTGGAAACTTCTTAATCACTGTCCTGATCTACCTAGTGATATATAACCTTTAGGCTTGTCTAGGCATGCTTATACTTGAATGTATAATCTTAATTATGTCCAACATTATAGCAAGAGCAGTTTTAAATTGTAGGATACATGGCATCTAAAAAAACTACACGTGGCAATAAACTTGACGTGGGATGGCAATATGGTATAGATGTTGACAAGAATTCAAAAAGAGTGTAGTGCAAGTTTTGTCAGAAAATTATTAGTGGAGGCATTTACCGTTTCAAGCATCATTTGGCTTGCACTCGAAAGGATGTTGAGCCATGCCAGCAAGTACCAGAAGATGTAAAGAAGATAATTTTGAATGTTCTGGTGAAATATCAAGAAGCTTCTGAGAAGAAAAGAAAGGCTTTCCAATATATTGGAAAAGATGAAGATAATGATGAAGGGAATGAAATTACCTCAGTGGACAAAGGAAAGAGAGTAGCGAGTAGGAGTGGGAGGACACAAACCACCATCAATCAGCTGCTAAAAAAGGATCTTAGAGAAGAAGCATGTCGATAAATTGCAAGATTTTTCTACACCAGTGCAATTCCATTTAACTACATGAAAAACCCTGAATTTGTTAAGGCACTTGAATTGGTTGCAAAATTTTTCCTTCCCATCGGTATGCGATATCAGTATGTAAAGTTCATTTCTCTCGTAGGCCCTCTTTTGCATCTTGTTGCAGGATATCTCGTTCTACACATCTTCTCTTTGTTTCCTGAGCTTAGGAATAACGAGAACATCTCTAAGTACTCAAAGTTTCATATCCGAAGTGAGTTTTCAAGAAACCGCTCATGTTTTAGCAAAAGCTGCTCTCCGCGGTAGTATCGATTGGCTCAACCAAGCGTCACGACATGTTGTTGATATTGATTAAGTTTGAGGGACTTTCGCTTTGTGATCGACTCTTTGGATCGCGTTAATGCGAATCGGTGAGAAGTCGACTCGGCGATTTGACAACCTAAAAAGAGATGTTCGCTTTTGTGGACTTAGATATGCCCCTGCTCTTTCTAGTGCTATTGCCCCCGGGGATAGAGAGATTCTGGGACATAGACAAAGAAACCCTATTTAGTTTAGGGAAACTAATTCCTTTCATCTTTCTCACCTCAATTAGTCTTTAAGTTAAGGAAGGGGAGTACTGAGCAGCTCACGACATGAAAAAGAAATAGCATAACGAAGATCCGAAATGGAAGTTGCAGCCTCTTTCGCAACTCGAGGAGATGCCATCTCTTATCTACGTTAAAAGAAAATGAATTTCTATAGCATCAAACTTTTTTGAAAGGATAGCCCATTCTGCATTCTAGTGTGTAGCAAGCAGTGAAGTCCTTCTCTGACTTTTTCTACTGGTGAACGCTAGGATTCTTTACTCATTCCATATTGGGAATAATTGCAGGAAATCGTTTGATAACACTTCTTCCAATTTATCAAAAGAATCCCAATAAAGTGAGCCTAGATAGTAATATATTTCTAAACGAAGTAACTGAATCGGACAAGGAACTGCTCTAAGGCATGGCAAATTCGTTCTAGAATGAAGACCATTTTCGGCATTCGGCATATAACTCACTAATATCGGGCAAGGGCTCTTAGAAGGGTCAATGTGAATTGATTCCCAGGTGAGTTGCTAGCTTTGATTCCAATTGGAGTAGACTAGATCCAATGGGAGTCTCATGAGCGTTAAGCCATGGTGATCATTACACTCATGAAAACCATTCCAGATTCGCCGTGGAATTCTGATTCGATAGGTGTGGACTAGCATTTTATTCCATCTTATATAAAATCGAATATATAGTAGCATCTCTCATCACCAATTGCATTACCTAAAAGTCTCTCTCTGGGCTCTATCTTAGGTTGGCCTGGTTCAATAAGGCTGATTAGTATAGGATATTCCTTGCTCATTATCAGACAATCACTTATTCACAAACCTCGTGTAGGGCGAATAGTTTTCATTTCCCATCTCATGGAAAACCCTTTTTGCTCCCCTTAGCCTTATCCCTCTCAAGGGGTATTTTAGTGATAGGTTCTATAGGAACTGGACGGTCCTATTTGGTCAAATACCTAGTGACAAACTCCTATGTTCCTTTCATTACAGTATTTCTGAACAAGTTCCTGAATAACAAGCCTAAGGGTTTTCTTATTGATGATAGGGACGATATTGATGATAGTGATGATATTGATGTGAGTGATGATATCGACCGTGACCTTGATACGGAGATGGCAAGTCGTATTCGAGGTTGAGTATTGGACTTTTCCTATCAGTCACCTTGCACTGCAGCAAGATGCGAGGTGCGGGGTTGGTGCATGAACTTGCAAACTTGGTTAACAGCATACATAAGCAGCGCGTCATTGTTAAGTATTGAAGATCACCCACAATGCTACGATAAGAGGACACATCAGCAATAGCCGAGATCTCACTCAGATCAAGAAGGAAGTTATATGAGAATGAAGCCTCCATCCTACCATGATATTAGAGAGAAGTATTTGAAGCAAGAAGTAGATCACACGATCAACTTGCTTGAGGAGTACAAGTTAGAATGGAAAAAAACAAGTTGCTCAATAATGTCTGATGGATGGACTGATAAGAAAAGGCGTTTTATTTGCAACCTTTTGGTTAATAGTCTTAAAAGGACAATTTTTTTATCATTCGTAGATATCTCTAATATATCTAAGACTGCTGATAAAGTATTTGAGATGTTGGATGCTATTGTGGAGAGGATTGGAGAGGAAAATGTGGTGCAAGTAGTCATTGACAATACTGCAAATTATAAGGCAGCAGGGCAATTGTTGATGGGAAAAAGAAAGATTGTTTTGGATACCATATGCTGCCCATTGTATTGACTTGATATTGGAAGATTTTTAGAAGAAACTAGAGGTCCATCAAGTAACTATTGCTAATGGGAGGAGAATCACCTCATACATATATTCAAGAACTATTCTCATTTCCATGCTCAGACACTTTACAAAAGGAAAGGATTTGATTAGGCCTGCTGCCACTGGATTTGCTACGTACTGCATACTTAACTCTTGGATGTTTAGTACTATCAGTTGATTATAATGTTTACCAGCTAGGTTGTCGCACCCTCGCGGCGGAGCGGCGAACCCTCGATTGATTTCGGGGTCTTTTGTTTTATTGTGAATAAGGGAGTCGCCACCTAGTATTATGGTCACTAGGAAACCTAACTGGTCTTTCAGAGATTCTAAGGCAAGGGACTGGTTGCGTAAAGGGAAGGTGTTAGCACCCCTAGTACGCCCTACCTAAGGTAAGCTGCTTGGTGTTTGATTTGTCTTATAATTGCTATGGTGTTGGTGTTTTCTAATCCCATTAGTTTTTCTCGGTTTGATTCAAACTAAATTTATTAAGATAGAAATCCAAGGCAATTCCATGTGCTTTAAAAGCTCATTTTCCCCTTAGTTTTTCTAGAGTTTGCGGCTTGTAAATCGCAAGGAGGAGGGATAAAATTTTAGAAATCTAGGGTGCTTTAAAAACCTATTTTTTTGTCTTAGTGTTTTATACTCTCACGGCTCGTAAACCGTGGAGTAAAAATTGAAATGTCCTCGATTATAATCAAGGCTTCTTTCAAGGATGTGTGCGGATTTATTACTCCCAATAATATTTTGGATATTCATCCTTTAAAGATTTCTTTATCCAAATATTAGCAGTGAATAATAGATGAATTCCCCCTAAAATAAGATTTTTGTATATTTTTGGAATATTGGCCAATACCCTTTGGAGTTTTACAAACATGTTGTAAAATCCAAAAATGCAAGAAAATAATTTTTTGGTGTTTAAGAAATCCATGTGAAAACATATTTTTAAAACTTCTAACATTTTTTGTACATAAAAAACGTTCTAAAACATGTAAGGGTATTGGCCGTATGCAACACATAAGAAAATATTTTTTTATATTTTTTTTGTCAAAACGCAAACATCACAATTAGACATAAACACCAAAATGGAAAGTAGCAAGCCATCATTCATATTACAAGAAACTTGAAACAATTCGTAACAAAAATCGTTTAATGCCAAATTAGCTTAAAATTCTGTACACTGGAAAGGACTAAGCCCATATCCATGAGGGAGCCAAAGTTTTGAAACTGAAATTTTGAAATCCAAATCCTACTGCATGTGTCCATGAATCATGACCTATTTTCTTTTTACCAATCCGGGAGAAACTGGCATACTAGTTTCATATAAAAAGGAAAAGCTTGGGACGGCATGCTCTTATAACACAATTATATCACGGACTAAAAACTAAAGAAAACCTGGCCGGCTATTTCAATTTAAAAAGCATGGAAGGATACGAACAGAAAAGGGAGCTGATGATGAAGAAACAACAGCCCCCTTCCCCGGTTCCTCAGTTCTGAAACAGCGAAAGAAAGAAAAAAAACGAAACACCAAAGGCTAGCCCTCTTAACATAGTCACTCACCTAACACTCAAAAGCCACGGCAGCAACAAAACAAAGCGAGCGTTCATTGTATAGTAAAAATAAACCGAATGTACAAAGCAAGGAAAAAAACGGGTGCAACATATTTAAAGGCAGCAAAGGAGAAGATAGTTAAGACTTACCTGCAGGTCTCACTGTTTTATTTTCTGCAGAAGATGAAATGAAACTAAGCGAACGTTTGTTTTCTCTCTTCTCCTCTCTTCTCTACCAATAACACCAGAATGCAAGACAGAAAACTCCCTCTATTTACTGCGTTTTTTACTCTGCCTCTCTTGTGTTTTTTTTATCTCTATTTGCTGTGTTTTTCTGTCCCTTACTCTTTGTTTTTCTCCTCTGTTTCTGTTCTCTCTTTGATATTTTTCTGCTCTCTTTCTCTCCCCTTTTAGGTCATTAGAAGGGCTTATATATAGTTTAAATATGCCTCTATTTAGGAAGGATTCAATGCATTAATCCTAGGACGCAAATCCCTACTGATTTGCAGTGAAAAAAAACGCAAAAAGGAAACTGCAATATTCTGATTTTGTGTTGGTGCTTTACATCTGATTTCTTTCCAGTTTTAGAGGAGGGTGTGGCTCTTTTCTTTCCTTCCATAGGGCCAGCTGCTCCCTTTGAAATGAGGCAACAAAAACGTGGTCTTCAGCTCCAAAAATCAGGATTGATGAGAAAGAAAAACAGCAGAGAAAAAAAGAAAGAAATCAACTGGAGGGTGCAGTTACAAGGTCCTATTTTCCTTATTTAGTGTGGTAACAATCCTGTCATTTATGATGATCCAACCCCCCTCTCCAGCTTTCAATGTCCTTCTTCAATTCAATCCCTCATTTCAGCACTTTTCGATTCAGTCCTTGATCCAAAAAAATCCTTCGAATCAGTCCCGCGAACTTGGGCAAAAAAAAAAAAAACCCTTCTTGCGGCCAGGAATCCCTGCTTTCAACACTAGATATTCAAATGGGAATATCTTGAGCTTCTGATATTGAAATAAAGTGATTCAAAAGCCCAAATTCATCTATGCGTCTAGGACTAAAACTTTGATGAAGAAGTCGAAGTGAGATAAAATCTTTTTACATAACAGAATCTAGCAGTAATTTGGTTGGTTGAAAGGGATCCTCGGGTCTAACTCAAAAACTGATGAATGCCGAGAATCCTGATATGACTGGGAGTATGAACTAAGAACAAAAATCACAAAAACTAGGCCAAAAATAGAGTTTTTTTAGTGCAGAATCGGGTCAATATCCTTATCGCGGCAGAATTCTCTACCTTCACGTTAGATATTCAAACGGGAACATCTTAGGCCTCTGATATCGAAATCAAGTGATTCAAAAGTTCAAATTCATCTACGTGTCTAGGACTACAACTTTGATGAAGGAGTCGAAGTAAGATAAAATCTTTTTACAGAACAGAAACTGGTAGTAATCTAGTTGGTCAAAAAGGTTCTTGATCTAACAATACTGAGCATCCAAATCTGACTGAGAATCTGCTCTAAGAACAATGATCCCTAGGACCTAATAAAGGTGTACGTCAGTTTTTCAACATGTAATGAGTGACAGAATATACCTAGGATGGTCAGATATCGTACGAAACTGGGTCAGAATCAGAGCCTAAATTGGAACAAAAAAATACGACAGCAGGACAGCTATTTTTTGGGTGTAAATTCTGAGGGATTTATTCAACCTTAAAGACCAGATAAAAAAGAACAAATTTAGCATTATGAAGACTCCTGATTAACCTAAGAAAACCTGCTGATTTTGGTAGTAAAGGGGAAGGAAAAAAAAAAGCCGAAAACAGCTCAAACAAGGTTTCAAAAAACAAAATATTTCTTTCTGTGCTTTTGTCAATCTTCTGGCGAATATGAGCTAAACTTCTACACTCTGTTCAAAAGAGGTATACACCGTCTCCGGCACGTGGGGTTCAAAATTGAGTAACAACATAGGTCATGTAATGTTGATGATAATATTCTTATTTTTATTTTGTAGTTATATGCCTATATGGAATATCATTGATGCAAGATGGGAACTTCAACTTCACAGACCTTTACATGCAGCAGCATATTATTT
>Ga0325410_1004951_pt1 | contig 14820 bp, 6 predicted proteins | sample PopdelMetagenome_16_FD_206182 | JGI IMG/M metagenome (GOLD analysis project Ga0325410, IMG submission 206182) | Populus deltoides microbial communities from Bellville, Georgia, United States - Xylem-PdIQD-R3 | ecosystem: Host-associated > Plants > Phyllosphere > Stem > Wood/Secondary xylem... | reverse complement strand
TATTGTTCTTCGTTTTTTTCTTCCAACATGGAGAAATTATAATTAGGAACTAAACAAATCAAATAGAGTATAGGATTCCACTTCTAAACCAAGCTCAACAATCATAGTGCACCAAAGAAATAAACAACAAGGTAACAACAAATAAAGCAGTAAAAGGTGGAGAAGAACTATAAAGGAAAGAGATAAATTGCATAAAAGCTTGTGAATAAAATTACATATACAGGGTTGGACATTGTAGTTTCGTAAACTTCTTACTCTAATCTTATACAAATTGTTTATAAAACATAAAAAGTTTATATTATGAATTCTAATATAATTTAAATTTTTATCTGTACACATCTACTTTCTTAGTAATCATATGCACTCCAACTAATTTGTAATACTTGCCACTTTAATTTATTGATGATTTTTGTTTTGAATAGAACTTGATTTTCTTGTCAGTCAAACTATAGTTATAATTTTGAGTACTTGAAAATTAAGCAATATTTTATTAAAATATATGACTGCGTACAATCTATATTTGAAATATTTTTACAAAAGAATAAAACAATCATCCGATTCTTCTCTTGAATTTGAATTATGGTAATCAAGTCAAGATTTGTGCTTTGTTAGAACATAAATTTAGGTGTGAATTGCAAAGCAAGATCTATTGATTTGATGTTTTGAAAAATATCTTTGATTTATCTTCAAAGTGTTTTGAAGAACTCTTATGAGGTATTTGGGCTTGATCCAACATAAATTTGTTCCTTGTAAACTTCAAGCATAAATGAAGGAGACTCAAGAGTTTTGTTCTTTATAGACTTTAAGAATAAATGAAGGAGACTTTAGAGCTTTTGAAAGAGTTTTCTTATTTGAAGAGCTTGTCTTGAATAAAATTTTGTATCTCTAAAAATTCTTCTCCCTTTATCTAGGGTGAGGGCTTCTATTTATAAAGACTTGTAGGGGCACTCAGGTGTTTTGCCAATGCTATATGATATTTTTTTTATTGGTTAATTCTTATTTATAGTATTTATGACAAAATATTTCAAATACACAAATCATGTATCAACCTTCTATTGATCAAGAAATATATAAAGATCCATTTATTTTTCATGTCATTTATTCAATTTTTATTTTATTTTAAAGATCCATTTATTTTTCTTGTTATTTATTCCAATTTTACTTTATTTTTTATGTAAAATAAAAATAAAAATGACACATGGTAAAATTTGAATAGTAGAAAAGTTTTGTTTCTACATATGGCACATCGAGACAAGTTCACTTTACCTTAAACTAAGTGGACACAACTCGAAAAATAAGGTTAAGAGATTTTATACTTTGAATATATTATTTCAACTAAAATTTGATTTGATCATATTAAATCTTCACAATAAATTAATATGGATATATTTCATTGTGAAAGTAAATTATAATTGTCAAAATTGAAAATTTAATGACTAATTTTAAATTAAATTAAATCAAATAATAGAATCAAAATTTCTTATCGAATTTGAAGCAATTACAGATTTTAGGGAGCAAAGTGAAAATCATAAAATTTTATCTTATGCATTAACAATAACTAGCAATTTTGACCTGCATATAAGACTATTTTTTACCAAAAATAATTATTGTATAATCTTGTTTCAAAGGTTTTGTCATCTTAAATCTAATGGACAATGTGTTTACAACTCTACTAGTAGTTGATAAGTTATGGTTGAGGAAAAACATCAGTTCCCTTTTCTCTTTTATCTCGATTTCTGTACATTCAAAATTTAGCAATTTCTTTCAAATATAATGCATTGTTGGTGAGAGATGAATTTATTAAGAGGAAAGTTTTTTCATTAATAGGAAATTTAATCAAATTTCTCTCATATGATTGGAATTTTTTCTTCTAATCAGTCAAGAGTCCACACATATTAGGGCAAAGTGTGGCTTTAAAAAAATCACAGTATCCCCTTATTTTCTCTTACAAACAATGCAAGCCACCGACTAAAATTTATCTCCAACAGGTATGTCGAATCTCATAACTTGTTTTTCTTTTACTTTACTTTTCCTCTTTTCTTGTGTGTACTTTTTTTTTTCAGTAACTACATTTCCAATTTAAAATAATGTCTCTTTTACCATAAATGAAGTTATTTATTTGTGAAGATAAGAGTATTTTGCTAGCCAACCAAACACCATCATGCATGGTCTAAAGCTTTCTTTATCAAATTCTATGTTGATCGATGTAGAGTAAAATATGGAACTGCTTAGCAAATCAAGTAATTGTAGCAATCAACAAGAGGAAAATCTGGAGGAAGATTAGGAAGACCAATTGATCTGATCTATCCCACGTCTTCTGCTGAATTTCAAATGTTGATAAGATTTTCTGTTAAGATTATTATGCTGTATCCAAACTCTATAAAGAACAACCTTGTATCTGTAACATTTAAGAGAGAAAAATACATTTTCTACTTCACTGTTTTCTTAAGTTTACATGGTATCAGAGCTACAAAAAGACTAACGTCTCATCATGTCTTCCTCTCCTTCCTCGTCCACTACAATCCTTAACTCCTCCTCTTTGATCCCCACAATAATTCCAATCTCTAATATTGTTTCACTCAAGTTGACTCCTGATAATTATCCTTTTTGGAAGACAATTACTGCACTATTTTCGTGCACAAGACCTGTATGGCTACCTTGATGGTACACTCATTCTTCCTCCCCAAATGATTGATACCCTGCATCCTGATACAGGTTCACTCACCTAAATTCCAAATCCTGTGCATTTTCAATGGTTACGACAGGACAGTCTAATCCTTAGCACTCTTATGTCTTTCATGACTGAGGGTGTTTTAGCTCAAATAGTCTTTTATGCCACCTCTCATCAGGTTTGACGAGCACTTGAATCAAACTTCTCCTCACAATCTCGGGCTCGTACCATCCAGATTCAAACTCAACTTGCCAATGCAAAGAAGGGCAGTCAATCTGCCAATGCTTATTTCTTTTTGATCAAAAGATTAGTTAATGAACTTGCTATGGCTGGCCAACCTCTCAAATGTGACGACATCGTTTCATATGTTCTTGCTGGGTTAGGACATGAATATGACAACTTTGTCTCCTTTATCTATGCCCGTAATGACCCAGTTACACTTGAGGAGGTATACTCTCTTCTAATTGTTACAGAATCTCATCTAACTCGTCATCATCTATCTACTCCTGCACCCCTTGTTGAAGCAAATATTGCCCAGAGACAACCGCCACCATCCAACAATAGGAGCAGAGGTGGTTCTCGGGGTAGAGGCCGCCATAGCAACTATCGTGGAAGGGGTGCTTTGTGCTACAATAGAAGTGACACATATATTTCTTCTATTATTGTGTGTCAAGTCTACGAAAAACATGGCCATTCTGCTTGCAAGTGCTACCATCATTTTGATCTCACCTATCAACATTCTTCTTCTCCTCCAAATAAACATGCTTTTATTGCAACAAATAATGACGACTGGGAGAATGACTGGCATGCAGACACAGGCTCACCATATCACTCATGATATGGCCAATTTGAACTTAAAGAGATGACTATACTGGTACAGATCAATTTCAAGTTGGTAACGATCAAGGTTTGCATATCTCTAAAACTGGCAATTCCTCTCTTCATACATCCTCTCATTCCTTTGTATTGAATCAAGTTCTTTTAGCCCCTCAAATTCAGAAAAACTAACTTTCTGTCCAAAAATTCTGCACTGACAATAATGTTTATTTCGAGTTTCATGATCAATATTTTCTTGTGAAGGCATTGAGGCCATGTCAGTAATGGGTTGTATCAATTCTCAACCAAAAATGTTCCTCCTCAAGCCTTTTCCAGTGTTCGCATTTCATTTGATCAGTGGCACCGTCGCCTTGGTCATGTTACTTCTCAAGTTGTCCAACGTGTGTTGTCCTCAAATAAACTGCCAGTTGATAAAATAAAAGCCACTCTGTGTGTCCTGATTGTCAATTAGCAAAGAGTCATGCTTTACCTTTTACTAATTCAACTTATGTTTCAAAATCTCCATTAGACTTAATTTTTACCGATGTCTGGGGTCTAGCATCTGTAGTATCAACTACCAGTGCTCGATACCATGTTAGTTTTCTAGATAATTATTGTAAATTCTTATAGTTAGTTCGCATTAAATTCAAATATGATGTTGAGCGTGTTTTTCTTCAATTTCAATGTTACGTGGAAAAACAATTTAGTAGTAAAATAAAGGCCATACAATCAGATTGGGGTGGTGAATACCGTAGACTTCATAATTATTTTCAAGCAAATGGCATAGCTCATTATATTGTATGCCTTCATACTCACCAACAAATCGGTTCAATTGAACGAATATATAGATAAATTGTTGAAGTAGGCCTTAGTTTATTAGCACACTCAAATTTACCTCTACTTTATTGGGAAGATGCCTTTACAACTGTAACCTTTTTAATTAATCGCCTACCAACACCCATCCTCAATAATTTGTCACCTTATGAAATGCTATATAACCAGATCCCAGATTTGTCTTTCTTACGTGTCTTTGGATGTGCATGTTGGCCGAATCTTAGACCCTATAATAAACATAAATTGGATTTTAGAAGCAAATCATGTATCTCCATTGGCTATAGTGTTAATCATTATGGATACAAGTGTCTTGATTTATCAACTGGTCGTGTTTATGTGTCCCGTCATGTAATATTTGATGAAAATATGTTCCCTTACCAGAAAAATGTTTCCTCTATACTGTCCTCAAAATCCAGCTCATCCACACATGTTACCTTGCCTTTCCATCTTCCAGTACCACTACCTGCCAGATTTAATGATATGCAAACTCAAAGTATACTATCTGCAACTAATGATTCTGTTCCTTTAGTGTCTCACTCTGCAGGAACAAACGAAGAACTACCTGTTAGGCACATTACTTTTATCTCCTCGCCAGACATAATTGCTGCTGACTAGCCCATCTTCTCTAGTCTATCAGAGACACCTCTTCAATCCACCTTAAATCCTATAGTAATGCAAGGCAATACCAACACCCATGTTATGACTACCAGATTAAGAAACAATATTTTTAAACCAAAAGCAAACTTTGATGCTTTTATACGGTATCCTCTACCTAAAGCCTTACTTGCCTCTCTTCACTCTTCTAATGTAGAACCAACAAGTTGTAATGATGCAGTCAATTCACCACAATGGCGAACAACAATGAATGCAGAGTTTGATGCTCTTCTATGCAATAGGACTTGGTCATTAGTTGCTCCTCCTCCTAAAGCCAATATCGTTGGTTGCCGCTGGATATACAAAATTAAAAAAAATGCTGATGGTTCCATAGAGAGGTTTAAGGCTAGGCTAGTTGCCAAGGGCTTCCATCAACAAGAAGGAATTGATTTTAATGAGACATTCAGTCCTGTTGTCAAGCATGCTACAATTCAAATTGTCTTGTCCTTGGTTGTTTCTTATAACTGGCAGATTAAACAAATTGATATCAAAAATACATTTCTACACGGTGCATTGGAAGAGGAAGTTTATATGGCCCAACCTCAAGGCTATATCCATCCCCAATATCCTAATCATTTTTGCAGACTACACAAGTTAATCTACGGCTTGAAACAAGCTCCAAGAGCTTGATTCTCTCGTCTAACAAATAAACCACGGGCGATTGGATTTCGTACTAGCAAGGTAGACCTTTCTTTGTTTATTTGGCATAAGAATGATGTTCTGGTTGTGATTCTTATTTATGTTGATGAAATTATCATTACAAGCAATTCTGGTACTGCCATCCATCATGTACTTCAAGACTTATATTCAGATTTTGTTGTTAAAGAGCTTGGTGATCTTAGCTACTTTTTGGGGGTGGAGGTCTTATGCTCAAATAATGATATGTATCTCACTCAAAGAAAATATGTGGCTGAACTCCTAAACCGCACTCACATGGCAGAAGCAAAACCATATACAAGTCCTATGTCAACTACCTGTCACCTCTCTACAACCAAAGGAGCTAAGTTTTCAGATCCTTCTCTCTATAGACAGGTTATTGGTAACCTGCAATATTTGGCATTTACTCGACCTGATCTTTTGTTCTCAATTCACAAAGTAAGCAAGTTCATGCATAACCCATTGGAGCCACATTGACAAGCAATAAAAAGAATACTACGTTATCTTAAACATACTATATCAACGAGACTATTTCTTAGGCGGTTTCCTAACTCTGCAATTCAAGCTTTTCAGATTCTAATTAGGCAGGTGATCGTGATGATCGACGGTCAATAAGTGTTTATTATGTTTTCATGAGCAACAATCTTATCTCATGGCGCTGCAAGCAACAATTTACAGTTGCTTATAGTAGCACAGAAGCTGAATATAAATCTCTTACAGACACTGCCTCAGAACTCCAATGGTTGCAATCAATTTTATTTGAAATTGGCTTAACAATTCCAACCCCCCAGTGTTATGGTGTGATAATATTGGAGCCACATACTTGCCTGCTAATCTTATGTTTCATGCCTGTACTAAGCACATCGAAATTGATTTTCATTATGTGCATGACCAAGTTCAAAGAAAGCAATATACGGTTCAGTTCATTTCTACTAAAGATCAACTTGTTGATTCCCTGACAAAACCAGTGTCTCCACGTAAGTTTCAAACTACTTTGGCCAATCTAAATGTCTGAGCTCTTCCCTTCAGATTAAAGGGGCGTGTAGAGGAAAATATGGAACTGCTCAGCAAATCAAGCAACTGTAGCTATCAACAAGAGAAAAATCTGGAGGAAGATTAGGAAGACCAACTGATCTGATCTACCCCACGTCTTCTGCTGAATTTCAAATGTTGATAAGATTTTCTGTTAAGATTATTATGCTATATCCAAACTCTATAAAGAGTAACCTTGTATCTGTAACATTTAAGAGAGAAAAATACATTTTCTACTTCACTGTTTTCTTAAGTTTAAAATCGATTTGTTAACATAAATCATTTTGAAGCATTAATCCAAAACCCTGCTAATAAACCAGCAAACGTTTTCCTTTGTTTTGATCCAGTAGTAGGGAGTTCGTATAACACTTTCTATCGTCTAATGCAAGAATTTATTTCCCGTGATGGTGCAACAAAGTTCTTCAATGACATGCTTAACTTATTTGAAGTTCAAGTATTTGTAGGCCAAAGTATTTTGACAATTTTTCTCCAAAATAGGGTTAATAGTTGACGATGCTTGTGCTCATGATCTTGCCAGTCATTGTGGAAATTAAGGTTGATTTGTGGGAAGAATTTCATCCATGATTTGGTTTGTGAACTGTTTCTTAACAAATGCTACTTTTTTCATGGGATTTGGTGTGTAAACCAGTGTTATTAAACCCGAACTGGCCTGGTGGGTTGACCTGGGACCCGGTTAACCCAGTGGCAGAATCGGTTCGGGTTAAGTAAAAAGACTGGTGAAACCCGGTCGACCCATGACCCAGGCGACTCGAGCGAGACCCGACATATATATAGAGTAACTTTACTATCAGCAAAAGGAAAGAACCATTTTTTGCCCTAATTTTTTTCCTTGAAGCTTGATAAACCAAGAGATCTGGTGTATGTAATTCAGTAAATGAAGCCAATGCTTTCCTAAAATTTTCAAGCCAAGTTAAGAATCATGTATTCTTTTAATTGTAAATATTGTCTTCATGTCATTTAAATCTTTTGAGTTTGCAAAGAGGTTGGTTTCTTCATGAAGCAGGTTTTAAGTTTGTGAAAATAATGGTAAACACCCCCCTAATCATACTAGCAACCAAGATTGAAAAGATGACAATTAGCTTGCCTCATTTGCAATTAGCTTGGCTCATAACATATTTTTCTAATTTAGCTAGCAAATTGCTTAGAATTCCTACACTATTCAACTGCATTAATAGAATTAATTAGTTTTTAGCAACTTGTGTTGTGATTTTAAAGAATTCTTATTCACAAATACGTGTAGTACAAAGCTTGTTGTTCTTCCTCTGAAATAATAATAATAATAATAATAATAATAATAGTGTAATCAATTTTTTTGGCTTGAATATGGATTATTTCTAGTTTCTGCGTTCCTAATTTTCTTTCTTCTTTCTTTTTTTCCTCCAAGCTGCAAAGTTTTGATGATTTATGGCAAGTTTTTTGGTTTCTAGAAGTTTTAAGAGTTTTTGCCAAAAACAATTGCCTTTATCAATATTGATGAATACATGGCTCTATGCCTTGTTTTGATGATTAGTAGTTTTGGTTTGTGTTTGGTCTGGACACATGCAGAGCTTTGAAGGTTTGAACAACCTGCAAAAATTGATGGGACACTTTCCTTTCTGGTGCTTGGAGACTGGGGCAGAAAAGATGCTTTCAAAGTTGCTCTTCAAGTTCTACCAACTTCCTTGCTTTTCTTTAATTTATACCATGTTTTTGTATGTTTATGCGCGTGTAAAAGGGGAGTTGAAGAAAAGGATGCAACATGTAACTGTCATTTCCATCTTTTGAAGAGCTTTCCTTCAATTAATTCCTACCTATGATTGCGTGGATACAGATGAGAAGGATTGGAGAGAAGCTGGACATAGATTTTGCATTAATTCCTTTAATTTTCTGGGTCAACCCGTGTAACCCGCAACCCGGCTCTTTGACTGGGTCAACCCCCGGGTTGGGTCTTATAACTATGTTGTAAACTATTTCTCAATTATTTTTTCATTTGGAGAGCATTTTCTCAATAGTCACTACATGTAAAGAATCATTACTTAACAGTTATGGAGCTTAACCAACAATTTCTCAACAATTGCTACATTTGAGAAGTTGTTACTCAATAGCTGTGAAGCTTGACAGATGGTTTCTTAATGGTTGTTACGTTTGATGAACTGTTATTCAACTCCTGTAGTGCTAGATGAATTGTTTCTCTTTGTGGATCTTGACGAATCGTTTCTCTATAGTTGTGATGCTTAATAAACCGTTTCTCAATGCTTGTTGTGTTTGATGAGATGTTATCAACAATTATGGAGCTTGACAAACTGTTTTTTATGGCTATGGAGTTTGAGTAACCGTTTCTCAATAGTTCTACATTTGACAAACCATTACTCAACGATTATGGTGCTCGACGAACTGTTTTCCAATGATTATTGTGTTTGACAAGTTGTTACTTAATATTTATGGTGCTTGATGAATTGTTTCTCAATGGCCGTGGAGCTTAATGAACCATTTCTCAATGGTTGCTGCATTTAAAAAACCATTACTCACTGGTTGTGGTTCTCAATGAAACTTTTCTCAATGGCTATTGTGTTTGGCGAGTTGTTACTCAACAGTTATGGAGCTTGACGAACCATTTCACAACAATTATTACGTTTGATGAATCATTACTCAACAATGATAAAGCTTGACAAATCATTTCTCAATAATTACTGTGTTTAACAAATCATTACTCAACGATTATGATGCTCAATAAACCATTTCTTAATGGTTATAGAGCTTGATGCACTGTTTCTCAATGATTGCTACTTTTGATGAACCATTTCTCAATGGTTGCCACTTTTAACAAACCATCAAGTTTGGTGATTCACAACTTCCTATCAAATATGAGAAGACCTTTATTCTTTTATACCTGTGATTGAGGTAGTTTTCAAATCTTTTCTTCTTCTTGATAATTTTTTTTTAAAGAATTGTAAACAATATTGGACTTGTGATTTTGTTACTTATGCTTTTATGTTCTGGTTGTGTTGTCAGGTTACTTTTTTTTCACCATGCAAATAATCATATAGGTCAAGATAGTTTTAAGGGGAGATGTAATTTAACTTATAATAATTTATAAACTGCTTATGTACCTTTGTGGATAAAGGATCAAGCCACAATACAATTTAAAATGTTGTTTTTAGTTAAAACAATTTATGTGACTATACTCGAAACAAGTTCCGAGTTGTATACATACCTTTGTTGTTAAAGGATTAAGTCATATCATAATTTAAGTTATCTTTTTTATCATTCATAATTTTAGTTCATATAGGCCAGGAGCTACATCAGGTCTCAAACATAGTATCTCTTTATGAATTTACTATTAATAGGCTCAATTTTTAATCCATTCTCATTGATGATTTAAAGAGGAACTTGTTGAACCACATAAGATCCATCCTATTTAGAGAGGAACGTATTGCCCATATGCTTTGACATATTTATTTAATGTTGTACCGCCAAAATGAGATCTTCTACTTGGAATCACATAATCACACCTTCTTGTTAAAAGCCCTATAAAGTCAAGCTTCATAGCATTTTAAATGTTGTTTTGTCTCGAAACACTTTTCATCTAACGTTTCAAGTTCTTTAAGATGTAGATGAACATTGTTTAAAGAGTCCTTATTAGATTGTGATTTTTAGATATGGAATTTGATAATCTAATGAAAGAACAACTTTGACACTGTATACCAAGGAATATAAAGTAGTTTTAGTTGGCATTTTGAATGTAGTATGATAAACCTATAATTTTTTTTTAATTCTATCATGATAATTCTTTTTCGAGCGATTAACCATTTTTTTAGGAATGTAGTATAATATTTTATTAAATGTTTTTACCAAACCATTAGTTGGAGCATTGTATACAGACGAATTATGTCATTTAAAACTAAATTGTGCACACAACTTTTTCGTTGTTGTATTATAGAACTTCTTTCATTGTTAGTTATGATATTCCTTGATATCCCATAACGATAGATGATTTTTCCTAAATGAAGTCCATAACTATCTTTTTATTGACATATTTTAATGTTGTAGCTTCAACCCATTTTCATAAGTAATCGGTCATGACCAATATGTAAAGATGTCCATAGGATTTTTTATAATGGCCTTACCATATCAAGTCCCTAAGCATCAAGAGATAAGAAGCAACTATCATATGTAAAGGCTTGGATGGTTGATGGATCAAATTAGGATGAAATTGACAAGTTTGGTATTTTATAACATAATCAATGCATTCTTTCACCATTGCAAGCTAATAATATCCTGATTTGAAAGAGAAGTTTATAACCCAATTGATGAGCTTTATAAATTCCAAAGTTTGTTTCCATTAGAGCTTTTATAGGTTCTTATTCTCCAAGATAATGCAAAAAGACTCCATCAAAATAGTATTAACAAAGAATGTGTTAAAAGTATATGAAGTGAAAAGCTCTTCGCCTCACCACTATCTTGTGGTGTAGATATTTATATAGCTTACTATATTTTAAATAGTTGATAAGCAGTTGGCAATGGTCTTTTTTTTTTTCAATCTCATAGATAAGAACCATACTCAATTATTCTTTCCCATCTACATCACTTGTTATCGGTGGAACCATCCATATTTAACATATAAAAACTTTGATTTTTTCAGCATATGATGCTAATATTGATGACATATTTGCTATGACATTGGCTAATGCATTCTTCTTTTACAGTACATTCTACAAAGTAATGCAATCAACTGATGTCATTAGTTTCAGTGTGTACTTGCGGTATGGAAGGAGTTATAGCTTCTTGACATTATAAAGTAAAATGATTTTCTTAATAACCAATTTAAAGTCTCCAAACACTTTAATACGAGGCATCTTTATATTCACCGTCATCCTTAACCCAATAACCAAAGCTTGTTATTCAATCATGTTGTTGGAACAATATTTAATACGCGAGAAAGTGAATGGCAAGACTTCTCATTTGAGTGTGGTAAAATTACCCTGACTCCAACTCCATTTAGTCACGATGCCAGCATCAAAGGATATTTTTTAAGGTTTTGACATTTTAGTGAGCAAAATATTCTCATAAGACAAGTCTTAAAAAAAACTCTAATTCATCAAGAACATGATAATTGACGAGAAAATTAGCTAATGTTTGCTCTTTGATTGTCTTTTATGAGACATAAAAATAATTCCTATTCTAAAAGTAATAACGCTTATTTTTCTAATCTATCTTATAAAAATGACTTTAAGATGTATCTGAGAGGGAAGACTTGAGAGATTAACCACATTGAATATGCTTGAAGGTAATGCCTTCAATTTTTATGGCAAACATTAGCCTGGCATGTCTTCTCTATTAGAGAATAATTTAGTTCAAGCCTATTTAAGGTACTACTTATATAGTATATTTAGTTCAACCCTAATGAAAATGTTTTAAAAATAATATAGAGAATAAAATATCATCCTTGTACTAGTGCTTGTAGCACTAATGGATTAAACAAGTATTATTTGATCTTTGTTCAAGTCATTAGTGCAAGCTTTATCCAAATGAAATGGCACATCCTTCTTCATAAAACAAGTATATGGATGACATCTACTAGCTAAGTTATAAATGAATCTCTGTATATAGGTCAATTTTTTTAAGAGACTTTTCAATTCATTAATGTTTCATGGCTTCGACATCATTAGGATAACATCAATCTTAGACTGACCATTCTCAATTCCTCGACATCAAACTATGAATCCTTGGGAGTTTGCTTAAGGATACACCGAAAACATATTTCAATAGGTTTATGTTTAGTTAGAATCAATATAATCGTTCAAACACTAGACAAGGATCTTACAATTGATTTTTTTTCCTTTGACTTCATCATAAGGCCATCAACATAACATTTAATGTGTTGGTGAAACATGTCATCAAAAATCCTTTTCATCTCCTTTTGATAAGTGGCACCTATATTATTTAAGCTAAAAGACATGACCTTATAACAACATTCCTTTTGGAGTCTAAAAGGCTTTTTTATCTTCATCTTCAAGTGCCATTCAAATTTAATTATAGCCCGATGAACCATCCATAAAAGTTAACCTCTTATGGCTTATAATAGTGTGAACCATGATTTCAGTGATTGGAAGTGGAAAGTCATATTTAAGATAAACATTCTTAAGGTCTCTAAAATCCATGTCAACATGGATTTGACATCTTTTTTTTTACCAGCACGATATTTGAAATCTAAGTAGGATACTTAACCTCATGAATAAAACCTATTTGGATAAATTTGTTAACTTCGACAACAATTTGTGAGATGAGTTCAAGAAGAAAGCCACGTTGAGCCTATGTTACAAGTCTAACCCTATTTTTTACTTTTAGTTGATGAACAATAACCTTTGGGTGAAACTTGGCATTTCATTATTGGACCAAAAAAAGATATCTCGATACATTTTTGACATCGTTTGGGTCTAAAATATAAAAAATCAATAATACACCTAGACTAAAGGCATGTAAGTTTTTTTTTTCTCAGGGAGCAACTCAATATTTTCACTGTTCATGTAAAGCAAAAGGACCATAATACCCTCTTAGGTAAGGTCATTTGTATTTGAATGGAGGGTAACTTAATTCTCGAACTACAATGTATAATTTGTTTCCACTATTGATTTGGGAAATGGGATGCATGAATTTCCTTTTTGGACCATGGATAAGCAGGTTTAGCATATGGATTTATAGACTGTTTGGGAACGCGTGTAAATCGCGTTCCACAAAAATTTAAATTTTGTTTTTGCTTAAATTTAATTTTTTTTATGTTTTCAGGTCGTTTTGATGTGCTGATATTAAAAATAATTTTTAAAAAATAAATAAAAATATTATTTTAATATATTTCTAGATAAAAAACACTTTGAAAAACAATCGCTACCACACTTCCAAACACACCGATATAAAATTGAAAGATCCAATTTGAGATTTGATCGTTTTGGATATTTGCATGGATTTCAATGTTGAAAGATTTAGACGAGACCTTTCACCTCTTAATGATTTAACTGTGTTTTAGTTTAAAACAATTACACGATCGTTATATCATTTTGTATTCTATATTCTTTTTTTTTCACGGCTAATAAAATATTTAATTTAATTATATAATAATAAAATAATAATAAATAAAATAAATTTATAAAAAAATATTATCATGATAACATGCACAAGAAGAATACTTGCTAAAAAAATATATATTAAAAAACTCAATTTCAAAACAATCCAGTACTAAATAATAAAATTAAAAAACTACACAAATCTACACAAGTTATTGAACCTAGTCGTTAATCCCAAGTCACAAAAAAATTTTATTTTTTAAAATATAATAGCATTGCTTGAACATCATATTTTTATATTAATAATTTTCTAGCTCAAAATAAATCATATGGAGGACCACTTAACTCATCTACTAATACATGTTAATAAACGGTTACATAATTTCAAGCTATATATATTCACTTCATTATATTATCTTAAAGTTTATTATAAAATAAATCGTGATGATTTCAGGCAGGTGCTCAAATTCTATTTTATTCTAGAAATAACACAAGCCTAACAAATAATTGTTGACACTTTTATTATGAATAGATTTAACAATGTAAGAAAAAATTTATATTTGTTTCCTCCATAATTGTTAAGTGATAAATCATATGGATGTAATAATTTTCGTGCAAGAACACGATAAATTAATAAAGGTTAAAATTTAATTTTGAGAAGTATAGTTTATTGGTCAGATTTTAGATTTACTTTTTAGAAGTTACCAGTTCGAGTTTCACAAATCTTAGGGTCATTGGAGGTTTATATAATCGTTAATTTCAGGGCCCGTAAAATCAATAAAAATGTACGTAAGTTAGTTTGGATATTCATGTTAGTAAAAATAAAAATAAAAATTAAAACATATATATTAAAAAAAAAAAAACAAACAAGTGGCCAAACACGAGGAAACATTTTACCCATTGCTTGAAAATGTCAAATCTACAGAAGACTAGCTGTGAAGTGAAATACTCTCTACATCTTTGACGAATGTAATCCCTCACACAAAGCCACACCCATAACCTGCTCGGCGAAATCCCAAAACCAAAAAAATGCAGTCGAGCATTTTAGATTCAATCGGTGTCGAAATTATTGGCGTCATGTCCCCAGTCTCAATC
>Ga0325410_1004950_pt1 | contig 14821 bp, 11 predicted proteins | sample PopdelMetagenome_16_FD_206182 | JGI IMG/M metagenome (GOLD analysis project Ga0325410, IMG submission 206182) | Populus deltoides microbial communities from Bellville, Georgia, United States - Xylem-PdIQD-R3 | ecosystem: Host-associated > Plants > Phyllosphere > Stem > Wood/Secondary xylem... | reverse complement strand
GTTATAACTCAACAAGATAACATGTACAGCCTCATGCACATAAACAAAGATAGGGAGGAGGGAACTTATGAGAGAGGGAAACCTGAAATCCTTTGAGGGGAGTGTCGTAGTGAAAGGGATGGTTCACTCTCTCCTTGATTATATTCCGGAGATGCTTTGCATAGGTGCTCATGAAATCAACTCTTTCTGGTGGAGTCTTAAGCATGGTAGAAACTTTTGCAAGCCTATTTGCATACTTACGCGCAGCTTTACCGCAAATCTCCTCCACCTCGGGCGAGGTTAGCCCCCCTCTCCTGGTGAAAAATTTGAGTCCATTACGAGTGTATGGCAAGTGTGATGCTGTCATCTGCAAAGCAATCAGATTCAGCAGCTAAACAAGCTAGCCCCAAATCGATCGTGCACGCATGTCTTATATGCTAATTGCAAGGGAAAACTTACCATTATGGATGCATCATAGGCAAATGGAGTTAACAAAGTACTCATAAAACAAGCTGGAGTGGTGGCAAGTCCCATATCAAACGCCAAACAACCAGCACGAACAAGACCTGAAAACACAGCTACACTCAAAGAAGCTCCTGATAGTCGTGGGTCTCTGCCTAGTGACACCCTAACATTCTCAACAACACGACCTTTTTCCTTTTCCAAGCCATTGATAACCCATTCGCCAAAACTCTCTGCAATGGCTTCCACGGCCGGAGGAGAAAGATCCACTGTTCTACCCTTCTCCCCTTGCAATGCCACCCCACGAACATCGGACCCATTTTGGAGCCTCCTAATCTTGTCCATTTCTTCATCAATTACAGCTTCATTGTACCTTGTGGCACTTGAAGATTTTATGCCTGTGGCTTTTGTTGCAGGCATTAAAAGTGGAAATTTGAGATTAGAGTGCAGTAGTTTTGATGCTGTAGACGAGGGGAACCTTGTTCCTGGAGCATTGTTTCGCAATGATATTGAGGATGTCGAGGTAGAAGCCATGGATTCCTTGCTCAAGTTGGCGCTCGTCGAATGTTTTGAAAGTTTTTGAGGGAAGATATTTGAATCAAGAAAGCAAGTTGAGAAGATGAGGAACTAGAAGTAAGATTAACCAAGTAAATGATATCCCTACAATTCAATCGATAGCTATCTCAGAAAATGAAAATATCTATATACAAACTTCCAAACATCCCTGTAGATTTTTTTCTTGTTTTATGTATGAGATGTCTCAATTTTTGTTTTCCATGATTACGCAATTGATATTTCTTCAGGACGAGAACAAATGGATATCCTTGCATGGTACCACAGATTGTCTAAATATATAAAGCACGTTCCGTAAAAATAAATAGCCAAATCTTATTCTTTTCTATGTAACGATAATAGTTTTTAAACTCAGCGAGTTTCAAGCTCTGGATTTCAGGTTTTCATTGAATCACCCGTGTTAAAAAATAATTTAAAAAATAAATTAAAATGACATTGTTTTAATAAAAAAAACAAAAGTCAACGGGTTACAACTGAGTTTTTGACCGGGACACACCGAGTTTTTCCTTTTCCTATTTTTTCTTCAACCAGGCCTAGTTCCAGCCCCGGGTCCCGGATTGACCCGTCGAGCCGGGTTTCAAAACTATGGTAATAATATTCTAAAAAATTCAACTAGTCTAAAAATAAAATTTTTGGATTGAATAATCAATTAATTAATTAGTCATAACAATCTCATCTATTATTCCTAGTCAAGGTGGTTGATAGCTTATATTTGGTGTTTGATAGACTAAGGTAACTTATGACTAGTACCTGTAAAAAAAATTTATTGATGGAGGTAGAGACTCTCTGATACTTAAATAAAGATCGTTTTAAATAGAGAAAATACAATAATATTCTAAAGAAAGATGCCTTGAAAATATATGTAATAAAGAATGAAAATTGTGAACTTTTATTCTGAATATCTCATGATATATTTATAGCTCATGAGTTTTTTTTATGAAAATAATGGTCTGAAGTGTAATTTTATCCTATTAATATTTAATAATTAATAAATATTTCTTATATCTATATTAATATTTGATGAAAATATGACAGGTTTTTAAAAGATTTTTTTACATATAAAAGGTATAGAAAAGCTAGAGTCTAAGATGTCAAATATAATTAAGATTTTCTCTTATGCTAGACCCATAAATGGATATTGTCCAGTTGAACGAGAAAAAAAGAAAATTCACCATGCATTTGTAATGCTGTCCAAAAAGAAATCAGATAGATGTTTAAGTATCCTATTGAAACACAATAAGTTTGTTCCTTTCAAATTAATCTCAGTGTTGGATTAAGCTTGCAGGCTTCTAATTACTCTTATTGATATATAAGATTAGGCTTCCATGTATGGTTTGAGGATTGTTCTTCTAATTAAATTTTCTTCTTTTTCTTTCTTTTTTTCTCGAAATTAATCTTAAAAATTATTCATCTTACAAACAAGAATTTTAATTCCATTACACCTCGATCGGTTTAACATTTTTTAAGATTTTGAACTATGAACAGTCCAAGCCCATCATCGAGAGAGCCCAGGGCCGATTGTTTATCTCTTCTAAATTCCTCCAACGACGCGTTTTTTGCAGAGAGTTTCCAGCACGTGCCAACTATGATCACAATTCACAACTTCAATTGTTGGTTTATTACATGATAATTTCAATTTCAAGATACTTTTATATTTTAAACTTTAGCTAAAATAAGTTTTATTTTGAGTAAATTAGGTAATTATTTATAACATGATATTTTATTTTATTTCCTGAGTATCGAGAATTTACTATTTTTTTTTCTGCTTGCCAAAGAAATCCACTGTTTATTCGGACTTAGACTTTTTGAGGAAAATTTTATATGAACAAAAAATCTAAAAGAAAACTTGTCTTTTTTACAAACAATCATGGTCTAATTGTTCGAATTTGTCCATTAATACGGCTCTCGTCTCGCATCAACCTAAGTCATATATACTGCATTTTATGAAGGTCAGGCAAACGCTTGCAAGTGTTGAGATGCCGCTTACAGTCAAACTATTTGGAAGGGCTGCTCTGGTTTTTAATAAATTCCTTGCTTTGATAAAGAATTCTCGTTCAAGGATTTTATGCAGCGGTTAGTAAACATAGTAGACTATTTCCAGTTTAAAGAGATTTTTGAGAATCAAAAGATAAAACTTGTAAGTTTTTAGAAATCTTGTGTCAAAATCATTAAAAAAACATCTAAAAATATTTATAAAAAAAAACATTTTAAAAGTATTTTAAAAAAAACCTGAAACATAATGTCAAATAATTGCCTCATTATAGCTAGTTTGTAGTTTGAAATATGATATTTGGTGTGTATGGAAAAATAAATGTTGGGAAGAAATGAAAAGAGTTGGTGGTGAAATACGGGTCTAGTTGGGAAGAAATGGTTGGGAAGAAATGGTTGTGTTATTGATGAGGTTAAAGGGTAGACGAGAACTCCATGGGAGTAATTCTTAAGGTAATGATTAGTTTATTACCCCCATTATCTGTTACCACTACCGTAACATCAGAAAGCTAGCCTTCATGCCGGCTGTTATCTGGCAGTCTCGATATTATGGCCTCTGAGCTCCCTCGGTGGGACGTCGTAAGATTGATTTTCACTCAGGTTATCGGTGTGTGTGCCTCATAAAACGTCAGGAACTAGGATCGAAAGAGTTGTTTAAAATAAAACCAAAAGAAGAAAGACAGAAGACAATAAATTAACAGAGAAAAATATTCAAGTAATTCTTGATTAATATCTCTATGCCAGAAATAGAAGGCACTCCGAGAAGTTCTCACTGGAATTAATTGTTACAAAACCAAAGAATTCAAGAAGGTCAAATGCAGTCATCAAACTCCCAGTTAGGACGCGGTAAATTAATGAGCAGTCGCATCTTACCCTGAGAGGTTACAGTGAGCAGTAAAATTACGAAAATCATTTGATCAGTTGCGGTTCTTCACCCGGTTCCACGGTGCTTCCCTGTATGTGTTTAAAAAATGATAAAAATTGATGGGTAATCCAGTTAGTTTATGCAGACATGCTTGAGCGAATCAAGAAAGTTGTTTGTCTGTGGTAAGAAAAATTGATATGGCAAGCAGTTTTGAGAAACTAGAGGCACTGTAGTCCATCATGTCTTTGACAGTTCTCATTAATTATCACATTGAAGCACATATATCATGTCACTACAGATCACTTGTTGCTTATTCACCAACAACTACTACTGCCACAGTAACAAAACCTTAATCCCAAACTAGTTGCGGTCGGTTATATAAATCCTTTTACATCATTCCGCACGATCATAGCCAAGCCCACCTCAATATCAGCATAGTTTAACTCTTGTTGCTTGTTACAGATAGTACAATAATTTAAACCCAGTTCAGGCAGCTTGAAATTTACATTACATATAACAATACATCTTGCAAGCACATTAGCCCGTACCTTCAGTTTTCAATCCTCGACAACCTGGAACATCAATCCACTCGATTTGAATCGTAACTTCACCAGACTCTACATTTCTTAATCTTAGAATCATGTCTTGGTGGAGTTTTCCATCATCCCAAACAATGCAGCTCTCATCAGCAAGGCAGTTGTTCTGGCTTGGCTGAACTCTTGAGACCACACAACCTTTCGGGAGATTTTGCAGGCCCATCTTTAGACTTGCGATATATGGTTGGAGGTCTATGCCTGCTTCACCCATTTTGTCATCCACAGTGAACGTGTCTTTGTCAAAAACTGTCTGCAAAGGAAGCCAAAACAATTGGAATCTGGATAGACTGCATGATATGGATTATCATGTTTCATCAAAATATTAAAGTGAGGAAAACGGTGTCTTGCCGAAACAACCATCAACTATCTGTATGTAATTATAGCACCGAACAAATCAATTGCTGAGTGATTGACAGTATAGCAAGTCATAAACAGACTCACATATGGTGGGCTATTACTTACTAAATTGATTGGAACATTGAGATCTGAAATTGAAAGAGTAAGCTCCTCATTCCACACTGGATTGCAGTTTTTTTTCACCACTCGAGTCTTCAATTTCTGCACCAACGTTCGGGTGATTTCAGCGCAGAGATAACATGCTGGAAAAGGAACAGACAAGAAGAAAAAAAAGAAAACTAACTTGTGGTTGAACTTTATCTTGTGAAGTGAATATGTGTGCAGATCTACTTTTATATAATTATGATGTACTTTCAAAGGACGTATGCTGTCTAGTTCTAGATCACGATAAATGATTGAAGACAAAGCTTCATAACAAGCAAATACAGAGACCCCTATGGCCCTATCGCGATTCTCTCAAAAAATAATGACAACACATCAGCAGTCGAGCATTGACCATAAATTTCAAGCAAAAATCAATCAATAACCAAGTTACCAAACAATTCTACCAAAAAAAAAAGGCCCCGTCCTCCATATTTGTGATTATGTGAAGCTAACCAGAAGTGAGAAGACTATTTCCTCTCCTCAGAGAAGGCATTTATGATAAATCAAGATGAATTCATGAACTCCACTCCCATCGATATCAACTACAGCTTCAATTAGATGAACAAATTTCACCCTCTTCTTGTTTATTTCCCATATGTATAACAATAATATATATCCTTGCACAAAATACAATTGTGAAAACCCTTTTCTTTGCGGTCCTTAATTCGCTCTCGTACATAACTTCATCTCCGCTTCCCGTATTCATTTCTATAGAGGTCTCAGACAGACAACTCAAAAAGATAGAACCATGTACGATACCGAAAATTCAACTAAAAAAGACCAAGGGAAAATTAACAGTTCATGTAACAAAATTTGAGGAGATCAAGAAACAGTAGCGAGCCTGGTTTCCCATGGTTATGACAACATAAGGATCACTGGAGCCAAGGTCGCGAACGGCAAGATTTAAGCCGCGTTTCACCCGGATTCTGAGAAGGCCAAGAAAGCTGTCCATTTTCGAAGAACTCCTACTGATTATTTTTCAGGTCAAACAGATACAGAATACTAGATTTTTTATGGCCTAGAAAAAAGACTTCATAAATGTCGCTAAGGACAAAAATTCCACAGGCACGTGTTTCTCGGTGGAACCCAACCTGGAAATCTATAAGCAACCTGCCGCAACGGGCTTTAAACAGTAAGAGATTGGCCGATCAAAAACTATAAACAGTAAAAGCCTCATATTAGACAAGCCTTTGTGGCCCACCGCTATGCTCGCTCTAACCATTAATGTTGTTTCTGGAGGGGGAAAAAACACTTGTGCTTGTGAATTACATGTACTGAGATAATAAATATAAGATGCCATTTTTGTTCTAATTTGCTTCTGTCCACCCAAAATATGATAAGGCATTATTATCATTTTATTAGGAAATACCAATAAGTCAGATTGCAAGATGCGGGTACCGTACCATATCCAACCCTTTTTTACATGGAATATGCGCAAAAGCATCACTTCGCTGTTTTTGCTCTCACATGGTCTATCAATGCACTTGGGGGGCATCGCGCCACCCCGACCCCATCCTGAAATATAGTATGAGCTAAAAGACCAGAAAACTGTGGACCATTCATATTGTACAATCATGAAATTATCACATAATTAATGATCCCAGGTACAACAACAACCTGGAGGAGAAAGATTCTTCAACCCCATTTTGCGTTTTTCACGTGGTTGTCTGAAAAAGGTTCTGGCTATCGGGCTGCTGGGTCAAATCAAGCTTCTTGCTTTTATCCACACGTTGATTCGGCTTCTTCTTCTTCGTCTTCTTCTTCTTTCAAAGAACAAAACTTCTCTGGGTTTACCACAGTCGGGATTGAGTGAATCAATCTACCGATTCATAAAGATTTGACCATTAATTTTTAAATCAATTTATATTAAAAAGTTTCAAATTTATAAGATCAACCTGTTAATCTAGGATAATTTAATAGTTTAACAGTAACCTACTTGTGTTGTTATCATTAATTGCTATTATGTGCACTTGTTGTGGGGTCGGTCCGAATCATGTCACCCTGATTCATTTATAATCTTACATCTACAATGTAAGAATGTAATTCAATTTCTCCTGATGTACTTAAAATATAGTTTAATAGTTTATAGAGTTATATGTAGTCTCGTGCCTGATATACTTAAAATATAAATTTAGAGATTTATCTTTTTCTTAATTTTCACTACATTATACATGTATGAATTATAAAAAAATACACCAATAAAATATATACCTTACTTTTAGTAAATAATCTTCTTCATTGGTAATCTGATAACATGATAATATAGAAACAAAATAACATTTAAATTCCTATTAATTTAATAATTTGATAGTATAGACATAAAACAACACGAGAAGAATCATAAAAATACATTAAAAAATTATATATTATACTTTATGTAAAATACAAAAAACAAATTCAGAAATTCAATAAAGAAATTATAAAAAAGGTAAAAAACACAAAATAACAAAAACAAAATCTGGCGTTGGATCTTAGCCGTGACCATTTGGGCTTTGTCCTGGAGCACCTAGGCTCGGGTCTATGCCCACTCAAACACTCATTCATGCATCATTTTCTACAGTGCCGGCTAGAATCCAGGCAAGCATGATACGTAGTAGGGTATAGTATTAGAAATTGCGATGATTTTTTCTTTTTCACCAAAAAGAAATACATTTAAACAATTATTGAAGCCTCCAAAATACACTTCTTTAAAAAAGCCAAAAGGTTGTACAGATACACATAAATTACTGAAAACTTTGCAATCTGAAAGGAAGTCAAAGCGAGAATAAACACTCCAATGCAGGCATGAGCTGATTCAGGAAACGAGCAAGACAAGCCATTACTTGGCGCCGTATCCAGGGAATGTGATGGAGAAGAGGATTGAAGAGCTGATCGACTGCCGTGCAGGTCCTCCTTATTTTCTTATAGCGCCGAACAGTGGCTCCTCCTTTAGCACAATAAAGCATGCATCCATTTCAGAATGCTGAAATCAGCTCTGCATTTTCCCTGAAAACAATTTTGTCCTTGTGTTCATCAATTAGAGGTTACCTCGACATTTAGCCCGAGTAGGAAATCCAATTCATTGAACTTTTTCCTTGGTGTTAGGTTTGCTGGACGACAAGGAAATCCTCCGAAAGTAAACAGCTACAATCTCTTCTTTGAATTCAAGTCAGCAAGAAGACATTAATTGGAGAGACCAACACCTCCTCCCCAAGAATCCAAATACTGATCTCACTCCTCAGGCACACTGGTGGTTCAACCACTCTTGCATAAAATCAACAAAATAACTAAAGAAAAAAAAAATTGTAAAAGAAATCGAAATTAGCTGGCGGTATGCTCATTTTGAAATCAGTATGGCTGACCACTGATGTTAGATATTCTAGTAAACGACCGTACATATCGACCACCTGCTGCAAGGCTACTTATCTGCCGCCACCTTTCCCATTCACATGGTTGTAAATTATCTGAAGCCAAATTCTGTCCTTAGCGCAAGGGTCTCTGAATATTACAAATTATATATGATCCGGCATTTGACTTGTCGAGCATTATTAAATCTCTTCGTCACGATGAAGGTTCGTTTTTTCAGAGACGCCAAACAACCATCTATATTATTTGTCAAGCCATATTTTTATTTTTTCCGAGTTTACCTGATTTTAATAACTATGATATGGAAACCTAAAACTTAACAAAAAATATTTAAATCAAAATCAGTTATTTGAAAATTATAAAGACTTTCAAGGCTGATAAGAGAAAGTAGAAGATTAAAAATGAATTCATGAACCAGAACTTAGATTTACGATGAAGTTTTCTTGTTTTTTACACTTTGATCTTCCAGCCTTGAACTTAATGGATTATATCTCAATCCGGGTAGAGAAGAAATTTAAAAAATAAATTTGCTATAAAAGTTTTAAATTTTTAATACATGTTATAAAACCTGATTTTATGGGTTAATTTGAAAACAGGCAATCAAATGAGTAAATTTAGGGCTTATAATTAATCTAGTGTGGCTAATAAAATTAACTCAAATACCAAGTAACCTGGCATAACTCAAGAAATAAATTAAAATAATTTTTTTATTTTTAAAAATTATTTTTAATATTAGTATATTAAAATAATATAAAAAATAAAAAAATATTTTTTAAAATTATTTAAAAAAAAAAAAAACATGCTGTTTCACGGAGGAAAGAAAAGGCGTATGAGAAGAATCAAACTTTCAAAGAAACAAAAAAACGTGTTTGCCTGTGCAAAAGGTTTCTCCTTGCTGTCAGGTGAGGTCGGCGCTAAGTAACGGACGCCAGCAAAATTAGAACAAAATCCCTCTGTTTAATTAGCCCACCTCATTGAAAAACAACAATCAAAACCCAAACCCTCATCTCCTCCAAAGTCCCTTTCCTTCCCTCGTCCTCATATATATACATATCCGGAACCCCGAAAAAAAGCACCCCACAATTTTCTCTCAGATCTCAATACCCCTTTATCGTCTGTCACCAACAAAAGTAGAAGCAAAGCAATTTAATTTAATTTAGGCGGTATTTTTTTGTGTTCTGTAGAAATAGATCATCAAAGAAGAAGATCCAATTGTTATCGTTGTGAATGGTGGAAATCTTAAGTAGTAGTAATTACATGCTCTCCCTTTGTCAATCAAGGGCGGCCGTTGTCTCTGTGGCCTCTGCTTTTGCTTTCGGATCTTGCAAGGAAGGCTGGTACTATCGCTGCATCGGTGTCGACCCGTAAACAGAGAAAAACCAGGAAAAAAGAAACTTGTTCTTGCTGATTTTTAATAACAACAACTATCCAGTTCTTGATTATTTGTTTTTGTTCAAAGAAAGCAAAAAAAAAAAAAAAAAAGCCAATTAAAAACTTTTTTTTTCAGATTTTTCTTTTTTTTTGTCGGTTGTTCGAGAGAGAAACAAAAGGAAAAACAATGTTGCTTTACAAGCAGAAGAAGAACCAGGTAGCCAAGGGCAAAAGGTTCTTGATTAGCGTGACGGTGTTGGGGAGTGCAGGACCGATCCGGTTTGTTGTTAACGAGGAGGAGCTAGTGGCTGCTGTTATTGATACTGCCTTGAAGTCTTATGCGCGTGAGGGTCGCCTTCCAATTCTAGGCTCTGACCTCAATGATTTCTTGCTTTACTGCCGCAATGCTGCTTCTGATGGTAAGCTGCTTATTCCAAAACCCCAATTTTTTTGTCATTTTGTTCGTTTTGTATTTAATTTATAAGAAATTATTCCGATTCTGCTTGAAACTTGTGAGCCCATTTTATTTTCGGAGAAAGAGAGCCATTTATGTCTGTTTCTTGCATGTTTCCATGATTTAGGTTCAGTATTTGTAATCTGTGTGGAATTTGATTGCAGCTATAAGCCCCTGGGAAACAATTGGATCACTGGGAGCTCGCAATTTTATGCTATGCAAGAAACCACAGCACTTGAAAGCGGCGGATGATGGAAGATCCACTGCAGCATTTGCCCAGAAGGGGGGGAGTGGGAGCTGGAAGGCATGGATTAACAAGTCTCTCAATCTTAAGATATCCCCTCGTTGGATATCATATATTCTCATCAAGTAACTTTTCCAAGTAATGGAATTTGATTCCAATTTCATTTAAGTTTTGCCAAATTGTTAGATTTGGTCATCTTATTAGTTGGTGTGGTTGTTTGTTTTCTTGGTTATGTCCCCTTGGGGTTTCTGTTCCGGTTTGAGTTTGGAGAACTGCGAATAATTCCTGATTGTTCAGGGAATCAATCAAATTGTTCTCCTTGGATGTTTTTCTTTGGATAAAATAGACAGTCATCTCTGGTTGTCTTTAGTAATTTCCTTTCTTCTTATCAATTTTGGTTTGCATCTTGAAATGGAAGTAAATCGTTTGGTATTTGACTACTTTTGTTATTCTAGTTAATGGTTGCCATACCAAAATAGGCTGGAGAATCCCAAAGAATTGTGCACTTTCATTTTTTTTCTCACAGGGACCACAGGCCCAAAAACTCCCGGACGGCTTATTCCAGTAAATTCAATCCCTTAAACTGATTTGTCATACAGGGGGAGGGAAGGATAAACAATACCACAACACTACCCTCTCTGAACACGCAAGAGAGACGAACTTCCCCCTTCAAGTTTCTTTGTTAAATAGCAGTTGCTAGGGAAGTGTTGTGACTCTTGGCCACTGAAACTGGAACTTTTAAATCAAGCCTCTCCAGGCAGGCATCTGTTGCTTTCAACCACATTTTAGGCCCTGAAGCAACCTCTTCAAATTCAATTATAGCAAGTTCTGAAGGAATGTTTCCACATTCAGAGGCATGTATCTGATAGACTGATAGTACGGTTTTGAGGGAGAGGGAAGGAGATGCATGTAGGTCAGACTTTTTCCAGCGATCATAACATGTGGTTTGTGGAAACTGCTGTAGTTTTCCGATGCATAGTTTCCTGTCATTCAATTCACATTTCTGTTCTTCACGGCACTAGAAAAGTGCTGTCTCTTCCGTTTTGGAGCAAACTGAGGCCTAACTAATTCCTTAACAAGCCCTACCAGCAATTTAAAATGGTGTTAGGTCTGCATGTAGTTGTAAGGGCTTGGCTGCTTCCTGTTATAAATTGGGGGGGCATAGCAAACTCAACTCTTCAAGCCCCGAAGGTTCCGAACACAACTGACCTGTATTACGTGGTGACAGTCAGTCAATCTCCTTAACTTGATGTATCAAGACTCCGAGCAAGTGTCTGCTTGGTCACAATCATTTAAACAGGCTGCGACATTTAGTTCAACTTGCTCTTTTATTCTAAAACCAAAACAATCGAGAAATTGTCACAGCCACCTGTTTTGTGAGAGCTAAAATAGATTTATATTTCCTTACAAATTTATTGAATGAATGCAAACTGTTTTGTGATTGTGTAACTAGCCCCCCGCAAAAAATTGTTTTAGTTAAATTTAATTTCTGTTCTTTTCAATACCCATGGATCACTGTGTCAGATACCGAAAGTTTAAGAGCCCATCAAAATTTAAGAGAGTTTTGACCGGGTGCTGTTTCGATGGCTCTGGCCATCCAGAATTTACCAATTTTTTACCTCCCAAAACCTAGGGGTCTCTTGGCCTTATCAGTACTTAGACGCTGACAGCCTGACACGAGAGATGTTTGAGAATCAGTCATCAGTCTTTGCTTGGCCCATCTTTAATTTGGTGTGTGGTAAATTTTGGGCTTGTTCTGTACTTGCGTAGCCTTCTACCCAGTACCTCTTTCACTTGAAATCGAGCCATGCTATACTGCTATTGTTAAGTGAGCGACAAATGCTCAATTACTTTGATAGCATGGGTTCTTACGGCCCAGTAAGTAATAGATTTTTCTGCTCAAGAGGGTAGATGGAAATAAAGATTCCAAAGAGTTATATTCCGAAGGCAAAAAAAAACAAAAAATCATTTTAATGTCTAATAGAAAAATTATGTATAATTATGAGATGATATGGTTGATAATGCATCAATCAATAAATGGTGTGTAAATATTTTTGATATTATCGTATTAAAACTATTTAAAAACATAAATAAATTTTAAATTTAAGCAAGAAAAAAAATAAATTTTTATAAAACATTGTTTGAAATAAAAACAACTTTAATTGATAGATACAGCATATCTGATTGAGAGAGTAGGACTGCTAAGAAAGGTAACCGTGAGTAAATTGCCAAGCTCCTGTATTTATATCCACACCCCTTCAGATTTTCTAACCTGATATGATCAACAAAACGTGAAAATATTGCATAGTAGCTTCTGGATTTTATATATATATATATATATATATTAAAGAACTCTAAAACGCGTGGGGAAAGCACTGTGCTTTCCCCACAAAACAATTTGCTTTCTAAGTGCTGTGTTTTTCCCAGAGAGCGATTTTATATATATATATATATATCTGGTCACACACACACACAAAGCTTACACTATTTAAGACATCATGTCACAGTCACAAGCCTACCCGACATCTTAAACAGTATCAAACTCACGAGTGAGGGATTCTGACTCTCTTAAACACTGAACCATTTCTAAAATCCACAAGAATGTTTTTTGTAGTGTGTCTAAAATTGGGAAGAAGAAAATTAAAGCACGCCAGCCAGTTTGTGCTAGTGGTTCTTTCAAAGGGTACTTTTAATTATGAAAAAAATATTAAAATAATATATTTTTTTATTTTTTAAAATTAATTTTTAACATCGTTGAATTGTATAAAAGAATGATTCAAAAATATTAATTTTAATAAAAATATATTATTTTAATAAAAAAACAAGACCAAATTCAATTCAAAACACTTCCGTAAACTGCCCCCTTAAACTGCCCTGACTAGCCTTGCCTTCCTTCCACTCGTTTTTTTTTCGAGTTCCGTCTAGCTTCTCAATAATAATAATAATAATAAAATATCTCACAGTTTCAGTTCGACTTGGCTTCCTGATTGTTTCGTGTAGTAAACAATACGAAGACTAGAGAAGACGGACCACTTTCCTGACCTCTATAAATAGAATGAATAAGTAATGATTAAATGGGGGGGGAAATTAAAGTCATGCGTGCTCTCTCTCTCTTTAAAAAAGAATAAAAACATTTTAGAAAAGTAAAAAGAGAAATTAATAGAAAATGCAATGAAAAGGGACTCTGAGCTTTTGAAAACGAGATTTGATGTGATGTCCAAAGATTAGTGAATTTTCAAACGCATGGTGGCAAATTGGCAAGTTGCATTTTAAAAGGAATTGCATGGTTAAATTAAATGCTGTTTTAGACCGCAGAAAATACCATAAACAAGCAATACATCATCGCTTGTAGTGTACCTGTACGTAAAGTTGGTCCAATCCGTAGAGGCTAACATGGGCATGGTGCTTCCTTCCTTCCTTCCATTCATACAGACACCTACTGGTCTGTGTACACTAAATTATTGCCCCCCTACAGTGTTGACAAATCCCGAGCAATCTCTTTGGTGGTGATTTGCTTGTTTTTAAATTTTCCTAGATGATAAAGCATGCAGGAGGAGGGGCATGGTTCCTTTTCTGCTACTTTATGACACAGTAATTTAATCATGGACGGCATTGTAGATAAGATAAATGGGCACATTATTTTGCCACTGAAAAGAATTGATCAACGATTACCCCCGCATACTTGATTTCTGCTTTTAGCTTTCCATTAACTCTTGCTTGCTTCCTATAAAGGAAGATTTCTTAGATTTTAATGGTTAGTAATCACATGAACTGCAAGTTCGAGCTGTCTTTTATGATTTGGGATCCACTAAAGCTGCTGTGGGCATATGTCGATCATCTGGTTAAAGGAAAATAGGATGGACATTCTTGATTTGACCCATATGAAATTTGAGTCTAAAGAAGTGGCCATCCAATTTGTAAGATTATCATCAACACTAAACAACAAAACCCAATCTCAAACGAGCTGGGATCAACAATTTGCAGAAGTTGAAAATTTTAACTAAAGGCAACACACACACACCCATGACCACGAAAGTATTCCCAAAAAGGTTGTAATTTTGGTAGAACATGATGGATGAGCAGGTTTGGAGAAAGGATGTGATAGTAATAAAGAACAGACCAAAAGTTAGCCTTTCCAATAAGCTGGATAGCAGATTCACAGCAAAGAAGTAGGAGTAAAAGAGAGACTTTTTACGCTTTCGTATATACGAGTCTGCTTTCCTGACATAAAAGAAGATTCTCAGTAGTCCTCTGCAAAAAAAAAAAAAAAAAGCAGTAGCTGTAGTTCAACTTGAAAATTAATGCCAGTCTTCATCACTTTTCTCATACCTTGATTATTAGCTTGCCTCTCTATGTGGAATATATGACAAGGGTGAAAAATGAAGAAAAGCTGGATAGTTTTTATCGTTTAGGTGGATCCACAAGATGACGACCAGTTCAGG
>Ga0325410_1004949_pt1 | contig 14821 bp, 16 predicted proteins | sample PopdelMetagenome_16_FD_206182 | JGI IMG/M metagenome (GOLD analysis project Ga0325410, IMG submission 206182) | Populus deltoides microbial communities from Bellville, Georgia, United States - Xylem-PdIQD-R3 | ecosystem: Host-associated > Plants > Phyllosphere > Stem > Wood/Secondary xylem... | reverse complement strand
TTCTTCCAAATTGATTTTGTGAAGAACCCTACCTGACTTATCACTCTTCAATCACAAAGAGTGTGGCGTCGAAATCCTAGATTGATCTTTGTGGCGTCCAGATCGACTTATCAAAGTATCATTCTACTCTATCCCCCATCTTATTTACCTCAAAATCACTATAATCCAGCCTAAACACCAAAAGAAAGACAACACAACCAGACCCATCCTTCATCCATTTTCGTTAGATTCATTGTTGCCGGATTTCGAATCATTCACGGCACATCACCTTGGGTGGTAGCTAACAAAATAAAAGAAAGCCCCTAATATTAAATCCATGTTCTGCCATAAAAAGAAGAGAAGGAAGTAAAATATTACAGAACTGATTCAGGGCTTATTTATAGCCTTCCATGCAACCCCTTAATCCTAGAAACAAAAGGAAAAGGTAGCTACCCATGTTGTTTCCAAGTTGTAGTACGATTCTTTTGTTTCCTTTGTTGTCCTTACCTCATGGCCCAAATAAGGTTGTATTAGACCCCTCTTGCACATGGATAAGATGTACTAGGGTCTCCTCTTGATACTCTAATGGACCTTTCAATTCTGACTTGGTTGAAACATTCAAAACTAATGCATTCAATGCCTCTTTCAATGCCTTTGTCTTGGACCGAATCATTGGACCATTTGGAACATGTAATGGGTCCTTGCTAGTGTTTCTGGTCTAGTCCGCACCATTTTTTCTGGTCATACGCACCACGTCCTCCAACTCTACATAATGTTGTAACTCAATAGCATTCACGACCTTGTGATTCAGCTCATTTAGAAGCCTAGACATGGTGGCCTCCCTATCCTCTACTACATTAGCCCAAATCAACGCGATCTTCATCTACTTATGATACTCATCAACACTCCTAGAACTCTAGCTCAAACTCTACAATTTCTGATACAACTTATAGTAATGACTCAATACGAATCGCTTCCTCATCAAAGCCTTTATATTAGCCTATCTATCTATAAGCCTTTTTCCATTCCTCTACCTAGAAGTTACAATATGATCCCACCATATTACAGTATAATCAACAAACTCAATTGCCATAACTTTCACTTCTTTTTTATCAGAACAAACATGGCAATTAAAGATCCAATCCACCTTCTTCTCCCACTCCAAGTAAGCCTCAAGATCACTTCTAACTTGGAAACTATGAATTTTTAATTTACTAGAGTCCCCATCTACACTTATAACATCACGGTTTCCAAAATCACTCAAATCATCTCCTTAGATGAAACTTATCAGCCTCCTAATCCCATGACCTATGATTTCTAGGTTGCATCATTTCTATCCTGATTAGCCCTATTACATTCCCCATCAGCACCACACCTTTCCACCCTTTCCAACATTTCATGTATATTATGTTGGGTTTCTCAAATATCATACACAAAACAAAAATTATAAAACAAAATTATTTAGGAGTCCTTAGGATCCCGTTAGAAAGATCTAGAGTTGTTTAGAGATTTATTACCTGAAGTTATAATTTTTATCGACTTTGAATAATTCTTTAAAGGCTGGGTTATCGCAAATCACAAGTCGTTTAATTGTCCGACCTCCAATGATAATTCACACGAACGACCCATGAGTAATCTCTAAAAAATTCTATTTAGGAGAGAGAGATTGCTATACATAAAGTTTTAGCTCTAATTTTTTGTTTATATAGTTTTTATATCTAATAGACAACCCTTCCTCTTTTTTCACTGACAAAATATTAGACTTGGATTTATATTTATAGGGAATTCTAAAAACCCTATAAATTGCAGAATATCTATTTGCCTCTTAAATAATATCCATATATTATTTAAAGATAATTTTAGAAATTTAACCAATCAAGTCCTTGATTTTTCTACGTCTAGAAATATAATCCCTATATTAATTATATTAGTCCTTAATTTCTAAAATATATTTTAATCAAGTCATACTTAATTAAATCATCCTAGTTTAATTTCTGACTAATTATTTTTAATGTGTGTGACCCATTACGGTCCTAATATGTTGGCCCAAATATAAAATATAATTTTAATTAAATAGAATTAAATAATTTAATTCATTATTAATTCATCAATTGATTAATTTATATTTGAAGATCAGGTGCATCATTAACTCGTCCTAAACGAGTTTGTTTTGCGTCAACTTTTGAAATTCACTTTCTTTCTGTTGTTTTCACAGTATATTTTCAACATATCCAACATTTTTGGGTGTTGTTTCATTGTTTTTGCATATTTCATTTTTATTTTTATTTGAGTATTCAGTTTTGTTCGTATTTTGGATAAATTAGCTTGCTACTCGCGAGGCTATCATCGCAGTTTTGTTTTAGCTTGTTTTCTGGTTTTTATTGCTTCTTGAGTCATATATACATATTTTTTTTATTTGCGTTGCTAAGATTGGTTCTATTTGGTGTTGGTTTCAGTTCTATAAGAACCATAAGAAGGTGAGACGAGAGGTGTGAGGATATTAAGAGTGTTTGAGCGAAACACGAGCGACGTGAGGATATTTTTTTTCCACTAACCAATATTTGCAGGTACTATTATGTTAGATCAAAACAACACACCAACCCATCCCGAGGGAGAACTTAAGTTCTAAATGTAAGCTATGACACAGATGATGAAGAGGATGATTTTTGTGATGGGGAACGTATGTCGACTTGATAGGGTGGTGAAACGTAGAACGAGGCTGGTCCAAGCACCTAAGACGTGAGGAAGCTTAGGGCTGAACCGAAAGAAAATAGTGGCAGTAGGTAACGAGGCTGGTCCAAGCACCTAAGACGTGAGGAAGCTTGGGGCTGAACTGAAAGAAAATAGTGGCAGTAGGCCGAAAGGCCAAGGTAGGCTGATTATGAGGAGGCAGTTGATGATATTGGTGATGGTGGTTTTGAGGATGAGGCAATGGGTCATTGGGAAGGTTTTGGCAGCTTAGAAATCTGATGTGCCGTGAATGATTCAAAAAAATCGGCAAAAATGAATCTGATGAAAATGGATGAAGGATGGGTCTGGTTGTGTTGTCTTTCTTTTGGTGTTTAGGCTGGATTATAGTGATTTTAAGGTAAATAAGATGGGGGATAGACTAGAATGATACTTTGATAAGTCGATCTGGACGCCACAAAGATCAATCTAGGATTTTGACGCCACACTCTTTGTGATTGAAGAGTGATAAGTCAGGTAGGGTTCTTCACAAAATCAATTTGGAAGAACAACTCGTAATTCTGTGAATTAAGTTTCAAATATTGGCCAAAAGTCCTTTATTACATATTCTGATACTATATTTATAACTGGAACATCCCTCCAAAGTTAGGAAAAATTCAACATGGCAGAAGTCAAGCCCAAAAAATAGACTTTGACAAACTAACCTAGACAAATTAACTAGCACACATTTTTTTGACCTTTCTAACATAAACAGACCAAATTTAAAACAACCATATCTTTTTACACAAAAGTCCAATGCAATCATGGTTGGACAATCTAGAAAGAACATGTTCTGAACTTGAAATCCACCTAGATTAGTCTTGTTTTCACATGCAATGGATGACTTCAAATTCAGGTTCAAATTCATTTGCTGTTCTGACCATAAACAGCATCAATTCCTTCACTTATTTGCATATCAACCCAAATTCAAGTAGCCCAGCATCAAAAGAACCATTAAGGGCTTTTCCCATCTCCAAGTTCCAATTGTAGGCAAATAAACATCCTTGAACCAATTTCAAATTGATTGCTAATTTTTAACTCCGATGCAGCTTCAATCATTCCAATTTGACTCATCAAGGCCCTTTGTAGTTGTTTTGCTCTCGCTCTTGTCATTGGACCATCTGAATCCTCTTGCATATTAGTTTTTGCTTTACAAGATGGATTATAATTCCCATGATGCACATCAAAATCAAAGGGATTTTGGGAATAAAACTAGGGGGCCAATTCGGCCAAAGGGAAAATTTCCGTAGTGTTGGGGGACATGCTGATTTAGATGGTGATTTGGATGCTATCAAACTGAAAATACCTTTTTTTCAAGGTAAAAATGATCCCGAGGCATATTTGGAGTGGGAGAAAAAGATGGATTGGATTTTTTATTGCCATAACTATTTAAAGGCTAAGAAAGTGAAATTGGTAGTCATCGAATTCACGGATTATGCACTGATTTGGTGGGATCAGAATGTGATTTGTAGAAGGAGGAGTGGAGAGAGGCCGGTAGTGTCGTGGGAGGAGATGAAGGTGATGATGAGAAGTTGAAATTGCAGGATTTGAATGAGGGTTCTAGGTCCGTGGATGAGTATTTCAAGGAGATGGAGATCGCAATGATTCGGGCCAATGTGATTGAGGATAGGGAAGCTACTATGGCTAGATTTCTAAATAGGCTGAATAGGGACATTGCAAATGTTGTAGAATTACAACATTGTGTGGAATTGGAGGACATGGTCCATATGGTAATGATTGTGGAGAGGCAAATAAAGAGAAGGGGCAGTACATGTTTTCAGACCAATTCGACTTCATCTTCCTCAACATGGAGGCCGAATTTGAAGAAAGAAGGGGTTGTCTAACCACAACCTTATGCAAAGGCCAAACCACTTAAGGCCAAAAAGGATGCTCATACGGATGGGAAAGGTAAATCTAAATCTCACCTTATTCGTGATAGAGATATTAAATGGTTTAAATGTTTAGGGAAGGGGCACATTGCATCTTAGTATCCAAACCGAAAAGTTGTTCTTTAGGGAGATTGTACTTTTGCATAGCATTCCTAAGAGTATAGTGTCATATAGTGATGTTAAGTTCTTTAGATACTTTTGGAAGACCTTTTGGAGAAAGTTGGGAACTACTCTTTTTTTCGACAACATGTCATCCTCAAACAGATGAATAAACTGAGGTAGTGAATAGAGAACATTATCCCAACTTTTGCGTGTTGTAATTCAATAGAATTTGAAAAGTTGGGAAAAATATTTGCCTTTTGTTGAGTTTGCTTATGGTAGAACTGTGCATTCGACCACTAACTTTTCTTCTTTCAAAAATGTTTATGGGTTTAATCCATTAACTTTTATGGACTTAATTCCTTTACCTTTTGAAGAAAGGGTAAGTTTAGATGATGAAAAGAAGGAAAACATGGTGAGACAACTCCATGAGGGAGTTCGACTACAAATAGAGAAATGGAACATACTTTACACTTTTAAAGCAATAAGGGATGTAAACTAGTTGTTTTCCAACCTGGTGATTAGGTTTGAGTGCATATGCATAAGGAATGCTTTCCTAACCAAAGATGGGATGAGGCCTATAATCTCATCCCACCTTCACCAGTACCATCAATCTCCACCTCAAAATCCTTAATCACCCGACCTTAGCCTTTCAGCCTTACTGCCATTGTTTGCTTTTGGTTCAACCCCAACCTTCCTCATGTCTTGGGTGCTTGTACCGGCTTCTTTACCACGTTCTCCACCCTATCAAGTCTGTCACACATGTTCCCTATCACAAAATGCATCTTCCCCTTCATCCATGTCTTGCCTTGCATTTGGAACTTAAGTTCTCCCTCGGGAGGGGGTGGCATGTTGTTTTGATCTTACATGATTACTACTTGCAAAACTAGGTTAGTAGTGAAAACATATCCTCACGTTGCTCGTGTTTCGCTTAAACACTCCTATTAAACCTAATTTACTTGGTTTTTGGGGAATTGGTGTATGTTCGTGTGGGTGAGTGACCACGTGATCACGAGATTTGCATCAAATAATTCTTGAAAAATTAATCATAATTGATCTACCCTTGTGAGCTGAACTAACCCAAATACAAAACTAAACCAAAAACCTTAAACTAAAAAACCCATAACCTGATCCAAACAAGCTTTGGATCCTAGCTCAAAACAATGTTTTAATTTAAGCCTAAACATGAAAGAAAATGATCAAAATAACTAATCTATAATTAAATAGTGTCAGCCCTTCTTTCATCGTGTAGCTAGGATGAATAAGAAATCGTTATAAAATTATGAAACATTAATGAATCGTTGCCACTCTTGAAAATTATGTTTAAGCTCATTAAAGATTCTTGTGGAACTAAAAAATTTCCAAAACAAATTGTCACATCCTTTTAGAAAAAGGATCCTTGCCAAATAGGAAGTCCATAAGGTCAAAGGGAAGTAAATAAAAAAATTCATACAACTTGTTCTGACCTATATCGTAAGTCTTTTTCAAACTCTGATTCACCTAACAATTTACCCCAACATAGACAAATACCTGTGGAATCTTCTGGTAAAGTTTCAGCTAGATCCAATGGTTGGATTTGGACTTATACGTAATAGAGTAAAACTAGATGATGGAAACTTTTACACCAAAATCCAAATCTGACCTTGCTTGGGTTGTATCACAAGGCTAAACTATATCATTCCCTCCCTCTTCAAGAAGATTCGCCCTCAAATCTTGAATAGGATTAGTAGCAACTTTATTAGCTTCTTGTTTAAGCCTTCGGAATTCCCTTATTGCTAACACCTTTGTCCAACAAAATTGTGTGGAAGTAGTGACTAACAAGAAGTTCAAATAAGCACGTCATACTAAGGCTCTCCTTCATCTTTCATTTTTTTTGGTGTTGTACCTCCTTTTTCCCATGAAGCTTAAAGATCATAGAATAATCTTCTACACTTATCAACTTCTTATTCTAAAACCCCTAAATCATGGCTTAGTTTAAACTGGAGTGCATTTGAGATGGTAAGTTTTTTTCTTTTTAATTTTAATGTTCATACAAAACGAAGAAATCGTTTGCACCAGAAAAAAATGAATGACTTGGTATTTGTAATGTGCAATCTGAAATTAAATGATAACCAAGTCAAAAAGCAAGCTAATGATTTTGGTGAAGTTTTTGATCATCTCTCATCTGATGATGATTGGATAACCGAGGGAGAGAAACATGATGGTTCATCCAACTTTGATTTGCTTGGTGTCATTGATAGTGCAACACGAAGGAAAAACGGTAAAGAAGATGAAAGTGATGATGAAGAAAATCTTAATGATGTTGGGATGGAGTGTCATGGAACTGAAGATGATTTAGAGATTCAAAATGATGTCAATCTAGATAATTCAAAGAGCTTAGAGTTAAATATTGTTGACAATATTGGAGTTGGTCCTGGTACTAGTAGTAGCACTAATGTTCCTAATATCGGTGCTGGTACTAGTAGTAGCACTACTGTTTCTTTAGATATTAGATTTTGATGACTGTTTTAGGAATAATAAGGGAGACAAAGGCAATGACAGTGTGTTTAGTTTACATGACACACCTACAGACTGTTTGTTTTAGGTGTGTTAACTTTTAGTTATTGAAATACTATAGACATGTATGAATTTTTATTTGAATTATGTATTTTAAGATGTTTGGATATTTGTATTGTTTATTTTACTTTTATTTGAATTATGTATTTTTAGATGTTTGGATATTTGTATTGTTTAAAATATTTTACTTGTGATTTTACGATTTTAGTTAAAATATTTTACTTGTGATTTTACAATTTTTAGTTAAAAAATTTTACTTCCGATTTTACGATTCGAGTTTATATTGCATGTTTCGTGTCGTATCAGAAAAGCGTTTTGACAACCTTGCATTCTCATTTTAGAGGTGGCATTGGAGCTGAATATTAGATGATAGATGTGTATGGAGACTCAATTTTGATTACTTGCCAAGTGAAAGGAAAAGGGCAAACCAAGGACGAGAAGTTGGGACCTTACCAAGAATACCTGTCTAAATTGACTAGAGAATTTAAAGGAAATAAAGTTCACTCATCTAGGAAGGGAAGGAAACCTTTTTGCTGTCGCTTTGGTCATGCTAGCTTCTATGGCTAGAATAGATTTTGGGCACAAGGTACATTCGGTACACATTGATACCAGAAATAACCCAGCTCATTATTGCTTAGTTGAAAGAGAAATAGGTGGAAACCCTTAGTACTCTGATATTAAGAATTTCATCCAAAACCAGACATATCCCATGGGGGCATCCACAATCGACAAGAAGACTTTGAGGAGGCTGGCAAGGGATTTCTATCTTAATGGGGAAACTTTATATAAAAAATCATCTGATGTGACTTTTTTGAGATGTTTGGAGGCAAAAGGTGGTGAAGAAATTTATGAAAAGAGATTTGATATGTCGATATGGTCCACTAGAAAAGATTATATCTAATAATGCCAGAACTTCAATGGCAAGATGATTATAGAACTCTACGCTAGATGGAAAATCAAGCATTCCAATTCCTCGCCATATAGGCCAAAGATAAATGGTGTGATAGAAGTTGCTAACAAGAATGTCAAGAAGAATATTCAGAAGATGATAATCACCTATAAGGATTGGCATGAGATGTTGCCATTTGCACTTCACGCGTATTGCGCCGCAGCTTGAACCTTAATAGGAGCCACCCCGTATATGTTGGTATATGGAATGGAGGTGGTGATGCCTTTAAAAGTTGAAATCGCCTCATTAAGAGTATTGATAGACTCTGAGCTAGAAGAGGTAGAGGGTCCTTACGTGGTAAAGAAAGTGTTCTCGGGAGGAGCTTTATTTTTATCTAGAATGGATGGAGAAGATCTAGTTAGACCTGTGAATGTTGACTCTATAAAGAACTACTATGCTTCCTAATCAATGAAATAAAGTTCATCTATGAATTCTCTTTGTAAAGACCCTTTTCTTCACAAAACGCATGATCTTATAGCATTCAAAATCTTTTACTATTTTTATGCATGACTAAGGAGATGACTCCATCAATTCTCAAATTCGAGGGATCCAAACCAAATTTAAACCTGATAGGTATTGCACAACACACTAGGTGTAAAAAGTGCACGTAGGGGTCTATAATGAACCAAAGCCCAAAGTGGTATCATCATAGAACTTCTGAAACACCTTTTATGAGAGTTACTTAAAACAAAATATGATGATTACATTAAAAGTTTCAGTTTTCATGAATAAAACCAGATCCTTTGAGTTTTCTTCTAAAAATAATTTCTTAAAAATAGAAAAGACATTTAAAACATTTGCAAAAGTATAAAAGGCAATATTCAATGAAGCAAGAAAAGGTCCCATAAGGAACTAGAGATCTCTTCATCAAGCATAAAAGGATAGGAAATGCAGCAAGTGGAGCACATATCGGTTAAAGAGGACAGGTCGGGCAAACAAATGAAAACAAGGGCTCGAAGAAGGCACCAACAAAAAGGGAGACCTATGTTTAAAAAAAATAGGTAATAAAAACATGCATGCTATATTTTCATAACACTAACCTTGCAGGAAAAGGTGTGATGAAAGCCAAAATAGTTTCCAAGTTTTTGGGAACTGCTGAGGTACGAAATATAGAAAAGGATAGGAATTGTGAACCGACATTGTTTCACTCCTCGAGGTAAGAAATTTCTTTTGAAATTCAAAACGGCAGGTCACCCGATATTGAGACCATTTTTTGAAGAAAAAAATGTGAATTTTTTTAAAAATTTTAAAATAGGAAGGTCATCGGATTTTGAGACCATTCCCTAGAAAAAACATGGAGTTTTTATAAAAAAATAATAAAAATAAAAAAATAAAACGGGCAAGTCTCCAGATATTGAGACCCCTTTCTAAAATCCTTTTCTCTTACATCTGGGTAGGTCACCCATCATAATGAGACCATTAATTTTTCTGGATAGGTCAACCATTAGAATAAGACCATTCTCCATCTTTTTTTTACTTGGGTAGGTCACCCATTATAATGAGGTCATTCTTCCCCCTGGGTAGGTCACCCATAAGAATGAGACCACTCTTCCCCTTTTCCATATGGGTAAGTGGTCATCACCATGAGACCATTTTTTTGGGTAGGTCACCCATTAGAATGAAAACATTCTCCATTTTTTTTTACCATGGTAGGTCACCCATTATAATGAGGCCATTCTTCCCCCTGGGTAGGTCATCCATAAGAATGAGACCTCTCTTCCCCCTTTCCACTTGGATAGGTCACCTATCACAATGAGATCATCATTTGTTTTCTAGATAGGTCACCCATTAGAATGAGACCATTCTCCATCTTTTTTTTTACCTGGGTAGGTCACTCATTATAATGAGGCCATTCTTCCCTTGGGTAGGTCACCCATAAGAATGAGCCTACTCTTCCCTTCTCTCCACTTGGGTAGGTCACCCATCACAATGAGACCATCTTGCATTTGGGTAGGTTACCCGTCATAATGAGACCATCTTTCATTTTGGGTAGGTCACCCGTCATAATAAGACCACACACACATTTTTGTATTAGTTTTGGTTAAAGGAAATCACCAGATGGGATCTCAGGTAGAGCCAACCACACACAGAGTTTAGCTTTGGTTAAAGGGAATCGCCAGATGGGATTTCAGGTTAATCGAGCTACACACCGACTTTGCTTCGGATTAAAGAAGATCGCCAGATGAGATCTCAGGTTAACCTAACCACATATAGAGTTTAGCTTTGGGTAAAGGGAATCGCCATATGGGATTTCAGGTTAACCAAGCTACACACTAACTTTGCTTTAGATTAAAGGAGATCGCCAGATGGGATCTTAGGTTAACCCAACCACACATAGAGTTTAGCTTTGGTTAAAAGGAATCGCCAGATGAGATTTCAAGTTAACCGAGCTACACAACAACTTTGCTTCAGATTAAAGAAAATCGCCAGATGGGATCTCAGGTTAACCCAACCACACACAGAGTTTAGCTTTGGTTAAAGGGAATCGCTAGATGGGATTTCAGGTTAACCAAGCTACACACCAACTTTGGTTCGAGTTAAAGGAGATCGCCAGATGGGATCTTAGGTTAACCCACTCAAAAGGGCAGGTCGCCCATGAAAATAGACCAGGTTAGAGTGTGCGTGGTTAGGTCGCCCATGAAAATAGACCGATTTTCTTTAAAAAAATAGCAGGTCACCCATGATAACGAAACCATTTTCTTTTAAAAATAGTAAAGTCCTTGGATGAGTGTAAAAATAATAAAAAAATATGATTTGACCCATATTTTGATAAAATTTCAAATAATAAAATAATAAAAAATTATAAAAAATAAATTAAAAAATAATAAGAAGATAATTACTGAATTATATATAATTACTGCAATACCATAGATATATGATTTGATTCGAGTTGGTTATGGAAAATAATCACTGCAATAAGAAAATACCATATATATAGGATTTGCTGGTGCTCGTTATAAAAAACAATCTTTGCAATAATTATTGCAATATTTCCTTAAATAGAACGTGTAGAGATTTTCTATATAAGTGAACATCCAGCTATATGCACAGGGGAGAGGAGAAAATTTACATAGAACAATTTTTAAAAAGAGAAATTTAGGGCAACCACAAAAAAAAAAATCTAAACCTAATTTAGGGCACCCACAGCGGCTGCCCCCGACCTTGGCCAAAAATGAGCAAACAAATCGGTCCCTTCTCTTTTGATTTTCTTTTTCCCAAGCCGCCGGACACAAGGCCCCCTCCTCTAGCCGACACTCTCCCTTTCTTCTCCCTCACCAGATCTCCCTTCTTCGAGCCGGCCACAAAGCCATGGTCCCCCCTTTTCTTCCACCGAGCTGTCCTTCCCTCCCTCACCCGAGCAAGTCTCACATCCCTGCAGCCTTTCCTCTCTTAGCCTTCAATTCTTCCTTCAGCACTTTCCCTCTCTTCCCCATCGCCACTTTTCAGCACCCAAAGACCAGCTCCTTCCTTCCCCCACAGACCAACCACCCGAACATCCTCACTTCCACAGAGCTTCCCCTTTTCGGCCGCAGATCTTCACTCTCTCACAGAACCCAGGCCGTTCTTCCACCACAACTCAGCCTCCTTGCTCACCGGTTTCCACAAAATCCACCTGAAAGACAGCCAAGAAAGGGTGAAGGGGGTAGAAAACCGAGACTTTAAGGGTGTCGATCTCCCAGCCATGGCAGTGGTGGGTGACACCGCCAATGTAGAAATGAAGGAGGAGAGGAGACATCGCCGATCTAGCCATCCATACATCTGGCCTATCGGCTGCGCGTGCACTAAACCTGACTCCAGATCAGCAGATTGGAATGGAGAATAGAAAACCGATCTATAAAAAAACTTAAAACCGACTACTTGTGTTTCTCCTTTCTTGTTGCAGGTCACGGTGAAAGCTACCACGGGCAGGGAAGAGAAGAGAGGAGGAAACCGTTACAGACCCCCCCTGTCTGCGTGGATTCTTGCAGCGGGGCGTGGAGGAGACGCACTGCCACTGTTCCGGTGGTGCTGAAGGCCTTCCCTGTAATTCTAGATTGTTTTGGGGCTATTTTGTAATTTTTTTATTTGTGTGATGTGTTGATTGTCTTATTTTAAATTTTTGTTATTTGTAATTACATATGGGGTGTATAAGAAAAAACATAATAAAAAGGGATGTGTGTGTTGTTTGTATTCTAAATTTTTAAATTTATGTATGATTATGAATTAAAAAATCAAAAAGACAAAAAAATAAATTTAATATTTTAATTTGTATATGGTCAAGTATCTGAAAGACAAATAAAATCATGTTGTATTTCTCGTGAAAATGTAAGAACACAAACATATATTCTTGGATTTAATAGCCGATTTATTAAAGCCTTAAGAATTTGACTAATATGTTTAACTGTGATTAACTGTAATGTGTGTTTTTTACAAAGAAAATATAAAAATGTTTTTGTGTGTTGCATACAGCCAATACTCTAACATGTTTTGAACTTTTTTTAATAAAAAAATAAATATTTGAAGTTTTGAAAATGTGTTTTTGCATGGATTTCTTAAACATAATAAAAAAAATTTATTTTCTTGCATTTCTGGATTTTACAACATGTTTGTAAAACTCCAAAGGGTATTGGCCAATATTTTAAAAAATACAAAAATTTTATTTTGGAGAGAATTCATCTATTATTCATCGTTAATGTTTGGATAAAGAAATCCCAAATGGATGAATATCCAAAATATTATTGGGAATAACTTGTTATTATTCACTGTTAATATTTGGATAAAGAAACCTTAAGTGGTAAATATCTGAAATAATTTTCTAGGAATAACAAGTCATCACATATAAGGAAGCCTTGATTATAATTGATGACATTTCAATTTTTGACTCCACGGTTTATGAGCCGTGAGAGTATGAAATACTAAGGAAAAAATAAGCTTTTAAAGCACATGAAAGCTCCTTGGATTTCTATCCTAATAAATTTAATTTGAATGAAACACAGATTTCAAGAGATCTGCATTGGTTCTCCTTGGTACTTTGTCGACATATCTAAACGTATGATCAATATTAGCCAAGGGTTGTTGCTTTCAGACTTTGAACCCAAATCTATCCATCATAGCAAACCTTTCCTAGAAAACCTATTTAAGAGAACTCCAACACCATAGCAATTACAAGGCAAACCAAACGCCAAACAGCTTACCTTAGATAGGGCCTACTAGGGGTGCTAATATCTTCCTTTTACACAACCAGTCCCTTACCTTAGAATCTCTGGAAGACCAGTTAGGTTTCCTAGTGACCATAATACTAGGTGGCGACTCCAAAGAACCAATCAAGCAAAAAAAATGAAAAAATCACCATCAAACACCACGCGGGGGACGTGCGACAAAGAAAATTGTGTTCTTGGTTATGTTGTAACTGCCCAAGGTATTAAGATGGATGAGGAGAAAGTTAAGGCCATCCGGGATCGGCTTACACCCAAATCGATAAGTGAGGTAAGGGGTTTTCATAGGTTAGCTAGTTTTTACAGGCATTTTGTAAAAGATTTCAGTACAATAGCTGCACCCTTGAATGAAGTTGTTAAAAGTCAGTTGGGTTTAAATGGGGGGAGGAACAAGGATTGCCTTTTGTTCTTTTGAAATAGAAATTATGTTCCATACCTGTTTTGACTTTACCTGACTTTACGAAAGCATTTGAAATAGAATGTGATGCTTTGGAATGAGAATTGGTGTTGTTTTGATGCAGGATCGGAGACCTATTGCGTATTTCAGTGAGAAGTTAAGTAGAGCAACCTTGAATTATCCCACTTACAACAAAGAACTCTATGCATTGGTAAGAGTAGTTGAGACATGACAGCATTACTTGTGAACAAAACCGTTTGTAATCCATTCGGATCATGAGTCCTTGAAACATCTGAAAGGACAAGGTAAGTTCAATAGGAGACATGCAAAATGGGTTGAATTCATTGAAACCTTTCCTTCTGTAATCAAGTATAAGCAAGGTAAAGAGAACATCGTGGCTGATGCACTTTCGTGGAGGTATGTTCTTTTACACACCATGAATACTAGATTGCTAGGCTTCGAATATGTGAAGGAATTGTATGGTATGTTCTTTTACACTCAACTTTTGGTAAGTTTTATTTGATGCATGGTTATTTGTTCAAGGAGAATAGATTGTCTGTTCCTGCTAGTTCTTTGCGTCAATTGTTTGTTTGTGAAGCACATGAGGGTGCATTGCTTTGGGGTTGCGAAAACCTTGGATGTATTGCATGAGCATTTCTATTGCCCAAAGATGAAAAGAGATGTGCAATCAATTTGTGAACAGTGCATTGCTTATAGAAAGATAAAATCTAGAGTACAATTGCATGGACTATATACACCATTACCTATGCCTACTGAACCTTGGGTAAATATCTCTATGGACTTTGTTTTAGATTTACCTAGGTCAAAGAAATGTAGAGACTCTATTTTTGTTGTGGTTGATATGTTTTCTAAAATGGCGCATTTCATTGCATGCCATAAAACAGATGATGCATCTCATATCGCAAACTTGTTCTTTAAGGAGATTGTACATTTGCATGGCATTCCTAAAAGTATAGTGTCAGATTGTGATGTTAAGTTCATTAGCTACTTTTGGAAGACCTTTTGGAAA
>Ga0325410_1004948_pt1 | contig 14822 bp, 8 predicted proteins | sample PopdelMetagenome_16_FD_206182 | JGI IMG/M metagenome (GOLD analysis project Ga0325410, IMG submission 206182) | Populus deltoides microbial communities from Bellville, Georgia, United States - Xylem-PdIQD-R3 | ecosystem: Host-associated > Plants > Phyllosphere > Stem > Wood/Secondary xylem... | reverse complement strand
AAAATTTGGCTTGGTTTTCAGGAAAGTGTTTTCCTGAAAAATTTGGGCGGAAAACACTTTCCGGAAGTTGTGAAAAATTTAGAAATGTCATTATTTACTGATTATATTAAATTTGATCCTCAAACTTTTGATTACTATATATAATTTGTTTTGTATATTTATTTTTCAATTCCATCTCTTAAAATTTAATTTTTATATTAATTTTGATCCTTATTTTTATAATTGCTATTTGCTTTTTCCTTATCATTTTTTTATTGAAATTTTTTATCAATCAAATTTGGTCCTTATTCTTTTATTGTTACTTATTTTTTTTGAAATAATTTATGAAATGTTAATTATTATTATTTTAATTTATTCACCTTTTATTTTTTTTAATTTTTTAGATTTGATCTCTATTATTTTGATTATTATTTATTTTATTTGAGATAATTTATAAAATTATTTTTTTTTCAATTTCATTCTCATTCAACTTTTTAATTTGTAAGATTTGTTCCTCATTATTTTAATAAACTTGAGAAAAATAAAACATTAATAAGTTATTTTTCAGCTCATTTTCCATGACATAACCAAACACTGGAAAGTGTTTTCCAACTTATTTTCCATTACACTACCAAACATCGAAAAATACTTTCCCGGAATTCACTTTCCTGGAATTCACTTTCCCCGGAATTCACTTTCCAAAAAAAAATTACTTTCCAGCAAATAAACGGGACCTAAAATAGGCAATATTTCAATTCTGACAGAAGCTGAAACCCGCTTTCAACCATCAGGGTCTTCTCTCTTTCTTTTCGTTCAAAACCTGCAGTTTGTATTGTCCAGTAGTATATTATTGCGCTTCCAGACTTCGTTTGATTCCATTAGGAACTCCAACTGGAACACGAATTTTCTTATATATTCTGAAAACCAACTAAAACAAGATAGATTTTCCCATAAAAATCGCAATAGTGTTTATTTAGGGAGGGAATCATGCCAGCACCAAACCCTTCTCAAGCAAATGTAACCACTCTTTTAAGGAGAATCTTTCGTCCACCACACCAAGCGGGACAGAGCTAGACCCCTGAACAATTGGAGGTTCTCGCTCATCTCTTGGGATCCCTTTCATCTGAAAACTTTTCCTGTTCCAATAGCAAAAGTAAGCCCCCCTTGCCTGGGCTAAAGCTAAAGCAAACGACAAGGAATTGAACAAACATAAGATCAAATATTCAAATAAAAACTAAGAATCTTCCAAAAGAATAAGAAAAAGTTACTTTCTATTGACTTAATCGTGCAGTGCACAGATAAATACAACAGTAAATCGAGTATTAATATATACATGGAAAAAAAAAACACGCCATCGCCTTCAAGTTCCAGCATCACGGTCTTTCACAGCCATTACTTACTGGTTGGCAGAAAGAGCCTTGACCATCCCATGAGCTCTCATCCAGTGAGCTGAGTCAACTGGAAGCAATAAAATATTGTCAAGGCAAAACCACGGATAAGCCTTGGCCGAAAAGAAAGAGAATATATATATATAAGCAAATACATTTACATGCAGGGCAAAAAGGGGTAACACATTCCTTGTAACTGAGTTAAGAATGCGCAGAGTATAGAAAAAGCTGAACAACTCTTTCCAGCAAAGCATACCCCTTCTAGGCGAGGACACCACATAAGTTAGCCCCCCAGACCAAGGGAAATCTAAAGAACCCTGATGCCACAAGTTTGAATCAAGACATTTAAAGGCCAATCTATAACCCCAGCAAAAGATTTAAAGATGCCATGGCCATTTACAAGAAAAAATCACCCAACAAACTGGTGACTTGACCACTCATGCGGTGACCCAAATCAATTTTAACATCTCGTTATTCCACATTTAGTGTCCCAAATCAATGGGGACATATAAGCAGCAGACCAGACATGCCCTGATCCGATATATCAACAAAGCAAAAGTAAAGATAAGCACTTGGGTGAGCAGCATGGGTTAATAATAATATAACTCCATCACCATATATTACATGGCATGCATCTCTCCTCCTTAACCCGGGCTTGAGACCGGCTGTGTGCTATGAAATGCAGCACAGGCGGAGTTACATGCATTCAACCACACACAGGTACCAACAAGCACTCAACAGAGAAATAAGCATGCAGAAGCAAACTCTTCCAAAAAGACAAAAAGGCCTAAGCACATCATAAAAGCAATGGATATCAAACGAACCCCAGTACAGATTATAGATTCGAGCATTCAAAAACCTTGAGCTGTAAAATCATATTTGCTGCATACTTTGCAAAACTGTAGGCTCCTCTTAGAACAACACTTTGACAGATCAAAGTTCACTACCACAATCTGAAACCACGGAACCAAAATTCAAGGACAGTCCAACACAAGAAGGTGTATCAAGAACAAACAGAAACCTCGATCCATGCAAAGCAACTTGACAATTCCAACAACAATAGCTTCGTTTTTCACACGTACTTAATGGAGATATCAAACACCTTCGAAAACCATCAGATTGGTACACAGGTATTCAGAAGTGAAAGAATATTTTACAAGATCCAACATATTACCAAAGGCAATCTTAACCCAAACCATGAAGTAAATTCAGTATTTGATATGGCAACATGATTCGACCGTAACTTCAAATAGCAGAGGCTCAGGCAAAAAACAAAAAGCCAAAATACCAAAGTGAAGCACAGCTGGTAATCCCTGCAAACCAAATTCACCAAACAATAACTAGCCATCCATCAACAACTCCAACAGCCAAGTAGACACTGCCATTTAATAGGAAGACTAAGCCAGACTCAGCCATAAACTGAGCAGCCAGCAAGACTTCCAATGGATCAATAGCCATCCACTGGTTCCTTAGGCAACAGAGACACAGGTCAGCAGGTCAAGCCTACCACATGCGTCAAGTATAGCCAACATCAGAACACCACCATTACTTAGCAAAGACAAATGGACATGAAACTACCATTTCTAAAATTCACAAACCCGAAACATTGAGAATTTCCAAGACTTGACCAGCATCCGCTGATCCAAAAAAAAACACAGTACAAGGCACCGCATGGTAGACAAGTGTTTTAACGAGAAAGGAGAAGACATTCCAGCTGTTGAAATATCAGTAGCTAGCAGCTTCATCCATGTTCATCAGCCCCAGAAAAGACTCAAAGCCAAGAAATATTGATGAAAAGAACAGGAGTTGACGCAAAGGAAATCAATTAAAAGCAAAGGAACTTCTAGAACACTTGCCATCTGATCTTTACATGTATCTCCAAAAGAAGCTGATCCATCAATTACCCTCCTATAAAAGAACAATTTCGCAGGAAAGATTACAACCAGAACAGAAACTCATCTAGTATCCCAAAGCAACCCCAAGCATCAAGGACTCGCTTCACCATTCTCATTCCTGTTGAAGTTTCAGGATTATATAAAAATAAACTTAAACAAGAGCACACCAACAAAAACCAACTTGACCTTGTTACTTGGAACTTGAAAAGGAGGAGCCATTTGGAAAAACCTATATAACAGCACAATGAAGGCAGAGCAGAGAGCAACACGGGAAAATTTGCAGATCCATAGCATTAGTGAAACAATAGTTGGCTCACTTGTAACTTTGCTTGTTCTAATCAAATTGCAAAAGCAGAGGATCAGACAACTTTGAGAGAGAAAATCTGAAATAAGATCTTTGAGGAAAAAATATGATTAACCAGATGTCACATCACCAAGACCCTGAAGAAACACTTCCCTCATAAATGAGCCTTGGGACCCTGAAAAGATGAAAGGTAAAAACAAATTCAGCCAATCACTTCTTATGTACAAAGATAGAGTTAAAGAGGATGAACCCAAAGCAAACTGGACGTATAGAACCGAGTTACACACACTCCCCAGTCTGAGAAAGGAAAGAAGTACTTCATGTATCAGCAAAAGCAAAAGACATTACTCAATGCCCAACAATTTTGAGCTTTGCCCTGCCTGCAAAATAGATGGCTCGACAATTTTGAAGGAACAAAACCTAAACCAAGAGCATATAGAAGAAAAAGCAGAGCAATCAGAAGTCACACATTACTAAGACCCAAAAGCAACAAATTCCCTTGTAAGTTTAAGACCACCCAAAAACACAGAAAAGCTCAGAATCGATGTAAGTAGAAGCGGATTATTTTCATTTATATTGCACAACCAAAATTAAGGAAACAACATGTTTACAAGTTGTTGGGAAAATAATTATCTTTGAAAACATCTGTAATGTGTAGAATAAAACGTAGAAAAAATAACCGCTGACAGGGGAAAATATTTATGAGAGAATAACATGTCAAGACAAAATAATTGAAAACAAATTTCCATAAAAAATGCGCAAACCTAGTTACAGATTTTACCTCTATTTGAGAATTAGTAAGCATAGATGTAAAGCAAATTAAAACGCATCTGGTGCTTTGCCAGTTGCGGAGAGCTGTTATCATTTGATTACACTTGAAAACAAACCATTGTAATTCTTGAAGACACTCTGAGAAACATAGTCAAAGATATCCTCCTTGATGCTGAGACAAATGGGTATGTTGTCGATGGTACAAATAGAAACAACAAGAATCAAAAGCAAGAGGAACACTCCTTGGTATATCTTGGCCAGAATTTATTTAATTAAGAAAAACAAAGAGATCCTATAAACATGCAAACAGAGCTTAGACTAGTTTTGTTAAGTAAAAAAAAAGGTGATTAAAATGCAAAAACAATTTTGAACAGACAATTTAACAACTCACAAGCTTCTGAAAGCAAAATAAGAAAGAATGCTCAAGAAATATTTAGCAAGAAGATATAGAGGAAGAAGCAGGGGAAGAAGCAAAGAAAAACCTCAAGAACAAGGCAAAGGAGACCTGCTGTAGTAAGACAAGCATACTAATAACCTCCCATTCATCATTTGAAGAGATACTGGAGAAACACAATGAAGCAAAGCTCAGCTTCTTAACTCTTTATAAAAGTAAGAATTCTAGAGGACAAAACATTATTAAACACAAGGAAACAATGCAAGTTGCTGAAACATCAACACATACCAAAAAACAGTCCACATCATCAGATAACACATGCCATATATCAATCCAATACTAGCATCACAATTAGAGAAAAAGTCCATGTATTACTAAATGACACCCTGAAAAAACATACAACCAAATCATAAGTTAAAAAACACAACTTAAATGCAAAAAAACACATGCTGGCATCATAATTAGTGATATAGCAAATCGCATATAAAGTCACCCTGTTCACTCTTTAACTTAATTTCATTTTAATAGGAGATTGTATAAAGTCAAATACTACTTACTACTCCACCACTACTAGTAATAATAGTAGCAGTAATAAAAATAATAATTAAATAAATAAATAACAGAAGAACAACAAACATGAAGAGAGTGCAGAGAAGCTCTCAAAAGCATCGATATCATCTGATCACAAAGAATATAAACACCCTCCAATCCATGCCCTAAAAATGCTTGATGAGATCCCACAAAAACACAATTAAAACACAGACACTAGCTCTATTGTTTTAGAATCAAAAGAAAGTGGTGGTTTAAAATGCAGAAACAAAGTAAGAAGACACTTGGCATACAACATCATCTAGAAAACACCTGCACAAAATAGAATTAAAATTATCGAGAATAAAAGATTTCGATATACTCAAGGAAGAATGTAACAAGAAAACAAGAGTACAGAAAAATGTCCCCTATTGGAAAACACCTGCACAAAATAGAATTAAAATTAACGAGAATAAAAGATTTTGATAAAATCAAGGAAGAATGTATCAAGAAAACAATAGCACAGAAAAATGTCCCCTATTGGTAAACCTTTGACTTGGAGCTGGTAGAACCTGCTTTGAGCAGACTGCACCGTGTTACAATTCCTTGTTTAATTTTGGTCCATGCCCTAAAAGGGTTGATGAGATCCAACAAAAACACACAATTAAAACAAGGACTCTAGCTCTATTAAACAGGTGGAAATTTAATAAGACAAAAAGGAGTTGAAGAGGGACTTAAGTAGCGCAAAATTCTGAAACATCACATATAAAAGACTGGTGTTGCTTGAACTTCATGTTCCTGGAATGACACAAAATAAGGTTCTTAGACCAAGCACTCAAAATGCAATGCAACATAAAAAAAATACAAGAAAAGGCAAAAAACAATAGCAGGTAATGAATTAAACAATCCTTGGTTGATTCTAGTCCAAATATGTTCCTTCATTTATGTGGAGAGATCCTGGATGAGAAGGTACCACTAAAGGTCAGACACTAGCAGCATGAATAAACTTGGGACTGTAGCTCCATTACACAAATGAATGTGTTTAAAACAGCTACGCAGAAACTTAGCTCACTGCAAATTTCAGAGGCTCAAGTGCAGAAGACTCCAATGTTCGAAGTCCTAACACAAATTGGAACAGAAACTTAAGACTATATATCATAAGCAGGTGAAAGAAAGGAGTAGGAAATATTATCAAGCACTCCCCAGCTTAAGCCTGATTAGCAAATATCCCTTGACACAGCTTAAGGATCCTGAAAAAATACACAAGCAAGCAGCAGAACAGACACCAGTCACAATTTCACAGAATCCAGGATTAAAATGTAAAAAAAGTCACAAAATACATGTACATTGTTCTTGAAAACATCCTTGCCTACAAACCACTACACCGAGTTAAAAGAGGACTGCAAGCTCAAAAGCCTCATGTAAGGAAAAAAAAACTCATTATCAACTTCATTCTCCAGAAAAGACACATCTTAGTAAAAGACAAATATACTAGCAAAGAAAGGAAAGGGCAGGTAATAAAATAAACACTCCCAGATAATTGTAGTCCACATCCTCGTTAAATTAGAAGGATCCTAGAAAAAAGTTTAATGTCAGACACTAGACAATCTCCAGAAAAGACACGCATCTTAGTAAAAGACAAAAATACTAGCAAAGAAAGGAAAGATTAGGTAATAAAATAAACACTCCCAGAAAATTGTAGTCCACATCCACGTTAAATTGGAAGGATCCTAGAAAAAAGTTCAATGTCAGACACTAGTCATTCTCCAGAAAAGACACATCTTAGTAAAAGACAAAAATACTAGCAAAGAAAGGAAAGGGTAAATAAACACTCCCAGATAATTGTAGTCCACATCCTCGTTAAATTGGAAGGATCCTAGAAAAAAGTTTAAGTCAGACTAGTTATATTTTAGTGAATATAAGAACTTACTGACTAGAATGAAAAGACAAAGTTTAACAAAAACTCGTTTTGATCTAAAATGGAAAGGCATCTTAAGAAACTCTTTATGTAATCTTGTTGAAAACACTATCAGCCAGAAAGTATCTGCACAAAATAAAAGAAAATTAAGCAAGCAGCAGAATGGTCAGAAGTTGAAATGGGGAAATAAGAGAGATAAAAAACAGCACCATTGGTGAAGTTCATTTGAAGTTGGTAAGAAAGTAACAACAAGCCAAAGCAAAAGGCACAAGCAAACTACACCAAATTTCCTCAAAACAGTTGATGATAGATTAGGGGGAGAAGACACGATTAATATCAAAAGCTAGCTATTTAACCCATATAAATTATATAAGACTTGGAAAAGGAATTAAAGATGAATTTAATCTCCAATCGAAGTTTCAAAAGCACCATTTAAGCGCTCTCATCGCACGGAGTCGATGACCCTGAAAACAAAACTTGTACATTGTTCTTAAAAACATCCTTGCCTACAAACCACTACACCGAGTTAAAAGGGGAATGCAAGCTCCAAAGCTTCATGTAAGGAAAAAAACACTCATTATCAACTTCATTCTCCAGAAACGACACAACTAGCAAGACAAAAATACCAGAACATAAAGGAAAGGGTAGGTAATGAAATACACTCCCAGATAACTGCAGTCCACATGCTTGATAAATTGGAGGGATCCTAGAAAAAAGTTTGAAAGTAAAGGTCAGACTCTAGTTATATTTTAATAAATATAAGAACTTGTTGACTAGAATGAAAAGGCAACGTTTAACAAAAACTTGTTTTGATCTAAAATGGAAAGGCATCTTAAGAAACTGTGTACTCTTGTTGGAAACACTATCAGCCAGAACGTATCTGCACAAAATAAAAGAAAATTAAGCAAGCAAAAGAATGGTCAGAAGTTAATGGGGAAATAAGAGAGATAAAAAACAGCACTATTGGAGAAGTTGATTTGAAGTTGGTAGAAAGTAACAAGAAGCCACTGCAAAAAGCACAAGCAAACTACACCAAGTTTCCTCAAAACAGTTGATGATAGATTAGGGGAAGAAGACATGATTAATATCAAAAGCTAGTTATTTAACCCATATAAATTATATAAGACTTGGAAAAGGAATTAAAGATGAATTTAGTCTCCAGTCGAAGTTTCAAAAGCACCATATATGCCTCCATGAACCTGAAAACCAAAAGCTTACAAATAAGCATACTCTAGTATGTCCCAGTGCCACACAGAAAATACAAAGAGCATTAAATTGAAGGGTAATCCTAGTGTTATATGTTCCTTTCAAACTGAACAAATCCTGAAGAAAATGCAAACAAAAAGCAGACACAAATTTAACGATTGAAATGAGAAAACAAAGGAAAAGGCACTTGATCCATCACTGTTGAAAACTGATAATGAAAACAATAGGAAAGAAAAATGGATCCTCTTGGTGGAGCTTAGCTTGGAGCTGGAATTATAATCCCTTGTTTACTTTCAAACCATTGCCTAAATGCTTGATGGCATCCTAAAAGAACACAAAATTAAAACTCAAAGCCTAGCTCCTTTTAAACAAGTACAAATTTTATTAAAAGATACAAAGGCAGAGACAAAGAATCACTTGTGAGCACTCCAAAGTTTGAAGCATCACATATAACAGACGTTCATAGTTCCAACTTCATGCACCTGGAAAGACAGGAAGTTGGAATCTTAAATCATACATAAAGGAAAAAAAATATAAGCAGAGAAAGGAAAAGATGTAGGCAATGAATCCGGATCTAATTGTCATCCAAATATTGTTCTTGATACATTTTGGAAGGATCCTACAAAACCATGCAACTGAAGGTAAAATTCTAGTTACACAAGTAATCTGGAACTGTAGCTCTATTAAACAGATGGAAGCATTTAAAACAGCAAAGCAGAAACTTAGTTCACTGCAAGTTCATGAGCATCAAGCAAAAGACTCAATTGTTCACTGGAATAACACAAACAAAAACTTACTACAGTACAATAAAGCATGTACACCACTCCCTGACTTAAACTCGAGTTCATATGCATTCCTTGACAACAAGAAGGATACTGGAAAAACAAACAACAGTAATATTTTGTAGAGTCAAGAAAAACGGTGGATTGAAATGTAAAATAATACCACAAGACACTAGATGCATTTTTCTCAGAAAACTCCATCTAGATGTCTGCCCAAAATGGAATTAAAGTAATGAACATAAGAAAATGTTGAGAGAGAGATTCCAAAGCAAGGCAAAAAAAGAATTTATAAGAAAAACAAGGTAAAGCAAGATGGCTCCTACTGATAAAGCTTAGACCCAGTAACAAAAACCATTGCCTTGAGCAGACAGCACCGAGTTGCCCATTCCCTAGAATGCTTGCTACGATCCTAAAAGAATTAAAGAAGAAATTGTATACACAAATACAGATTTAAAATAGAATTGCAAGTTGCAAAGAATCACCATTGTCCAACTATAAGCTTCTAGAAAAAAAATCAATCAGAATGTTCGTCTGAACACTCAAATTTAATGCAAGGCAGAGGAAAGAGTACTCTGAAATAAACACCTCCAAGCAATCATAATCCATATATGTTCCTTGATAACTTGGAGGGATCCTGGAAAAACATGCAATCAAACATCGGACACAAGTTATATTTTAGTATAAATTAAAACTTGTTGACTAGAATGAAAAAAACAAAGTTAAGAAACACTAATTTTGAAATAAATGAAAGGGAAAAGTTAGGAAACACTTGGTGCTATCTTTTTGAAAATATTATCTAGAAAAATCTGCACAAAATAAAACAAAAATAAGCAAGCATAACTACTGTTGACACAGTTGTCAGAAGTTGAAAGTGATATGGAGAGAAATGAGCAAAGAAAACAGCCCCATTGCAAGTAAAATTTGAAGCAGCTCGGAGGTACCAAAAAAACCACTGCAAAAATCTCAAGCTCTTGGAAGAACACACAATCAAACCCAAATGCTACCTATTTAACCAGTGTAGATTATACAGGACTCCCAGGAACTTAGTCTCCAATGCAAGTTTCAAAAGCTTCATAGAATAACTCTCATTGCACGAAGTCCATGACTGAATGGATCCAGGAAAAACATGCAAAGAAAAAAGCCAAGACAAAAGTATAGATCGAAATGAGAGAAGAAAGTTGAAGACACCTGATCTATTACTGTTGAAAAGTTATTGGTTCAATCAATGTCAAGTTAGTTCCAGAACTTTGCAGCCAAACATTCATTACAGCAAGCCACACTTTGTTTTCCATTACAAAACAAATGGGGTCATAGGAAACCTCAAACAAACAGAATCTAAAACAAATGGTGAAAAATAAGAATGTTGGCAGCAATACCAAAATAAAGTTAAGAAACACCGTGCCCTCCTGAAAGCAACATGATCAGTACAAATGCAGAGTATAACAGCATTCAGCCAAGAATAGCTTTATTTAATTCAGAACAGTGCAATCTGAAGAGAAAGAAAGGAAATCAAACCAGCTAGGCTAGAATTTCTCCCATGGCAAGCACTCCAATCACTGTCAAGTAGGGTCCAAAAAGAATCTGACTTGTATGAGAATAGCAGAATATTCTTTCCAAAATAAATCTGACTTGTATGTTTTCTCAAATTGACAGCTTGATTAGCCTCCTACCATTAATTCCCTGTTAGTCAGGGATTCTCTTGAAACATCCAGTGCCACTGAGCGAAACTAGGACAAAAAAATTGATGAAAGCATATGAAAAACCAGGTAAGGAAGATTAAGGACACAAAACTTGTCAAAACTGTTATACCATTCTCTATCACAAAAACACATGGCAGAAACTTCTCCACGCCAAGATTCCAATAGAATATATATATCCAATTAATTTCAATCCTGGAAGTAGTAGAATCAAAAGCAAATTAAACAAAACAGCCTCACGATGTTCCAAACTCCATTCATAAGCAAAATGAACCAAAAATATTCATCATCACTAAAAAAAACTTCATAGTTCAAGAAACCCTAAATTTCCTTCATCACTGAAACCCTGGTCTTCACAGTTTGCAGAAGATTGCAGAAAGCTACAAAGACCTAAAGAAAGAAACGATGAAGAGAGAAGATGGCTGCCAAGAATCTGAAACCAAAAGGGTAAAGAAAGACATAGTTCCATAATTTTGTAGTTGCATGTAATGGATTGTAAGGATGATGATCTCTATTTATAGAATGAAGACTGGCCAGGGTTAAATTTTTTTAATTAATCTAGAACCACACTCATTGCTCGAACATCATGCTCTTGGAAAGACATAAATTAGAATCTTAAACCAGACACTCAAAATCTTGATGCAAGATAAAAGGAAAATACAAGCAAAGAAAGGAAAAAAAGTAGGTAATGCTTCCAGGATTGAATGTAGTTCAAACATGGTCCTTGATAAATTTAAAAGGATCCTAGAAAAGTGTCCAACTAAAGGTCAAACACTAACATAAATGATCAAAGCAAAAACTTAGGTCACTGCAATTTTGTTAGCACAAGTAAAAGACTCAAATGCTCAAAGTCCATGCTCCTGGAATAACACAAACTCAAAACTTGAGACTAAAATATAATAACCAGGTAAAGAAAAGGAGAAGTTAACATATTGAACACTCCCAGGGCTTAACTCTAGGTCATGGTTTCCTTAACAAGCATGAATGGTCCTGGAAAATAACACAAACAAGGAGATAAAAGTCACTGTTTTGTAAAACCAAGAACAAATTGTAGATTAAAATGTAAAAAAACAATTAGAAGACACTGGGTGCATTGTTCTTGAAAACATCATCATCTAGAAACATCTGCACAAAATGAAATAAAATTAACATAGAAATATTTAAAAAAAACGAGAGAATATAAAAAATGGATCCTAGTGGTAAAGCTTAGACTTGAAGCTGGTAGAACCAGTAACAAGAAACCACCTCCTTTAAGCAGCCCGCTAGTAAAAGGGTAAGGCAGCTCAAAATGGAGGCTTCGCTTGAAACGACCGCACCAAGTTATAATTCCTTGTTTACTTTGAGGGCATTCCCTATAATGCTTGATAGATCCCTAAAAGAACACACGATTACAATTCTCACCCAACCTCTATTAAAGTAGTAGAACTGGGTAATGTACAAATATAGAAACTGAGAAAGTTACAAATACACAATTGGAAAGAGGACAGCAGGTTCCAGAGCATCATGTAATTAAAAAAAAAACCCCCATCGTTCAACTCCATGCTCCTGGAAAACACATAATTGGAATCTTAGGCTAAACAATCAAAATTTAATGCAAGACAGAATAATACAAGCTGAGGAAGGACAAGTGTAGTTAATGGAATAAATACTCTCAAAAAATTGCAGCCCATATATGTTCCTTGATAAATTGCAAGGATCCTAGAAAAACAAGTGGGAGAAGGTTAGACCCTAGTTATGTTTTGGTAAATTAAACTTATTGACTAGAATGAAACATTTGTGTTGATCTGTGATCGGAAGCTGAATCAGAAAAGCAAAGTAAGGAAATACTTGGTGATCTTGTGGAAAACATAATCATCTAGAAAATATCTGCACAAAATAAAACAAATAAAAGAATTGTTGCGAGAGAGCTGTCAGCGGTTGAAAAGGATATGGAGATAAAAGAGCAAAGAAAACAGCCCTGTTGCTGAAGTTGGAAATAGAGATAAAACCACTGACAAAAGGCCAAGAAAACATGCAAAACAAAAGGCCAACATAAAATTATTGATCAAAATGAGAAATCGAAGTTAAAGATGCTTGGTCCATAAGTGTTGAAAAGTGATCAGCTATAAAAAATCTTGGCGGGGTGAAAATGAAAAGAAGCAGCCCGAGGTAATTACGAAATATGCCAGTTCAAACATTCCTTACAGCACTGAAAAAGCAGACATCATTTTCCATTCGAAAACTAAAGGGGTCCTGGGAGCCACAAACAAACAGCATCTAGGATAAGTGGGTTAGGAATGAGAATTGTTGACTGCAATCCAAAATAAAGTAAGGGGACACCATGCCCTGCTATATAAGCATCATGACCGCACAATTGTTGATTCCGAAATATGCCAGCCCAAACATTCCTTAAAGCACTGAAAAAGCAGACTTCATTTTCCATTCGAAAACTAAAGGGGTCCTGGGAGCCACAAACAAACAGCATCTAAAATAAGTGGAGCAAACGAATGAAAATTGTTGACTGCAAGCCAGAATAAAGTTAGGGGACACCATGCCCTGCTATAAGCATCAGGACCGCACAAATGAGGAGGAAGCCATTTGCAAAAAAGACTAGTTAAATTAATTCAGAATCGTGCAACTGAAGAGGAAGTAAAGGAAGCAAACCAGCCAGACTACATTTTCTCACATCACTCGCCTTCCAGAACTGTCACAGGTTCCCAAAAAATATTATAAAGTTAAGGGACACCATGCCAGATATAAGCATCATGATCGCACAAATGAGAAGAGTATGATACCAATTTGCAAAAAAGACTAGTTAAATTAATTCAGAATCGCGCAAACTGGAGGAAATAAAGGAACCAAACCAGCCAGACAAATTTTTCTCACATAACTCGCCCTCCAGCACTGTCACAGGTTCCAAAAAGATTAATTATAAAATTAGGGGTCACCATGCCCTGCTATAAGCATCATGATCGCACAAATGAGGAGTGGGTAACACCATTTTCAAAAAAGACTTGATAAATTAATTCAGAATCGCGCAAAATAAAGGAACCAAACCAGCCAGACAAAGTTTTCTCACATAACTCGCCCTCCAGCACTGTCACAGGTTCCAAAAAGATTAATTATAAAGTCAGGGGTCACCATGCCCTGCTATAAGCATCAAGATCGCACAAATGAGGAGTGTGTGACACCAATTTGCAAAAAAGACTTGATAAATTAATTCAGAATCGCGCAAACTGAAGAGGAAGTAAAGGAACCAAACCAGCCAGACAATGTTCTCAACATAACTCGCCCTCCAGCACTGTCACAGGTTCCAAAAAGATTAATTATAAAGTCAGGGGTCACCATGCCCTGCTATAAGCATCATGATCGCACAAATGAGGAGTGTGTGACACCATTTTGCAAAAAAGACTTGATAAATTAATTCAGAATCGCGCAAACTGAAAAGGAAGTAACGGAACCAAATCACCCAGACAAAATTTTCTCACGTAACTCGCCCTCCAGCACTGTCACGTGTTCCCAAAAAAATATGATGTAGAAAATTAATTCTTTGAATCCATGCTTCCTCAAACATTAGCTTAAAGCTTCCAATTAGACCCGCACCAAAAACCAAAAGCAGAACTATAATAAACTGCTGAGAGGATGAAATCCAACGCAAGGAAAGGCAAAATTCAAGGCAGGATCTTCTACACGTCAAGATTAGAACACATATCCAAACGATTTCAATCCTGGAAGTGACAAAATCAACTGTCTATCATGTGAATTTGAGTAATTAAGCCAAATTCATAGTAAAGATTTAAAGGCAAATCAAACACGAGAGGCACAGAAGATGATCCAAACTCCAAACATATGCAACACGATCTAAAACTATTCAATATCAGGACAAGATTTCGAAAATCGAGAAACCCTAATTGCGTAGAGCAGGAGAACAAAATCATAATTTACGGATCGTATGACAAAACCTAGTTTCCCCTCGTCGCT
>Ga0325410_1004947_pt1 | contig 14823 bp, 8 predicted proteins | sample PopdelMetagenome_16_FD_206182 | JGI IMG/M metagenome (GOLD analysis project Ga0325410, IMG submission 206182) | Populus deltoides microbial communities from Bellville, Georgia, United States - Xylem-PdIQD-R3 | ecosystem: Host-associated > Plants > Phyllosphere > Stem > Wood/Secondary xylem... | reverse complement strand
AACCGAAAAAACCGAACTGTGAAAAAAACCCGATCAAATCAATTAGAATTTTTAAAAAACCGATTGGTTCGGTTTTGGTTTTATAAGCCTGAAATTGAAAAAACCGAACCGAACTGAAACCGAAAAAACCGGAAAAAAAACTGAGCTTAACCAAAAAAACCGAGTCAAACTGGAAAAACAGAGCCAAACCGAAAAAACCAGTTTTTATTCTAAAATAACCTAATCGAACTGAAACCGGTCGGTTTGAACCGGTTTTGGTTTTTTTGAAAAAAAAACCATTTTGGTTATTTTTTTTAAAAAACCGAACCGAACCGAAAATACAAAAATAATTCCTCACCTCGAGACCCCAACTTTGTCATAACCAACAGCACATGGAAAAGAGATATAATCAAAAACACGCAACCGAAGTAAACCAAACAAAAGCATGAGAGTGACAAACCATGTGAGGTGAATCACTCCTGGGAAAGCCTCTCACAACCACCATAGAAACAAACCAAGATGAAATTTAAATTAAATATTACAGATGAAATTATCGATGAAATAATTAAAAAATATTAATATTTAATTATCCGTCGGTAAAATAATCGCTAACGCGTCCCAATAAAAAGCCTGAATCCCCTTATTTCACAAGAGACAAACTCATTTCTTATTCTTCTTCTTCTACTACTTCTTCTTCTTCTTCTTCACTATATGTAAAAAACATCAATATCTATTTCTTTCTCTTCTCTTCTCTTCTCATCTCCTTCTCTTCTCCTTCATGCTCGGTATGTCTTTTTCTTCTTTCTTCTTTTATCATCTTAGTTTTTTTTTAATTAATATGCTTTACGAAATTTTCTCTCTCTCCTTAACTTCACTTGCAACTACATTAAGGTAAGATTTTTCTTTTTTCATGATTTTTTCACTATATTTGTTTTTTATTTTATTTTTAATTGTTTTTGTTCTTAATAATTGTATAAATGTTGTTGTGAGATTTTTTTTCATATAAGATCAATTTTTAGTTGATTTATTTATAGGATTGTTAAATTTTTAGCATTTGCAACTTCATTTTTTTCATGTGATTTTTTTTAGTTGAATTTATTTTTTGTTTTATTTATTTGTTGCAAATTTGTTTGAGTTGATTTTCTTATTATTTTTTCCAAGCATTTTGAGTATATATTATAGAGTGTTGATTTATGTTAATTTAATTATTTTATAATTTTATAAAATGGATATTTTTAAAATGTTTTTAAATAATTACCGACGGAATTACCGATGGTATTTTTCGAGGGATATACCAACAAAATGAAGCAGGTATTTTTTTTTACGTGTTTGTTCCGTCAATAAATCCGTTGGTAATAATATTTTTTTTTATTACCAACGGATAAAAAAACTACCGATAAAAGATTCACCGATAGAGCATTTTCATCAGTGATTTTGTTGGTCAATTAATTACTGACGGAATATGTGTCTTACGCCAACAGAAAAATTCTGTCGATAAAACTGTTAAATGTTGTAGTGACAGGGTCCAAATCTAGACCAGTAACGAAGACAATGGAAATAACAAAGAAAGAAAGAAAAAAAGAACAACCAAATAGCTTATATACACCTATATAAAAGACAATGGGATATATATATATATATATATATAATACGACCATAATTATTTTGAAAGGTTGGAGGATAATTTTGTCACATAAGAATTAAAAAAAAATTATAGTAAAAAAAATAAATTTTTAATAGAAGCTGGTAATTAACTTCATGTTCTTAAAATTGAGGCTTTTTAGTGGTTACTTTATATTTAAAAAGACTTTACCAAACATTTGTATTTAATTGAAAGTTGAGGCATAATATGATAATATGATGTGACTTTGCAAAGCCAAACAAACCCCTCACCTATTTCTTTGTGGCAATAAAACTGTAACAAAAAAAAAATTAAGGGAAAAATCAAAAGTTAAAAGAATAAAAATTAAATTTAAAAAAATAATATATCATAAAATTTTTTTTGTAAAAAAATAAAAATATTCCTAGATGTATCCTTGTTATTTGTCTTTTCTAAGGATAAAAATATATTTTTATCTGTATTTTTAAAAAAATAAAAAAACCTTTGGTTAACAATTAATACTTTTTTGACTCTAGAACTAAATAAGTAATTTAATTGCTTTAAATTTTTTGAAAAGAAAAAATAAACACAGGTCAACATTTATAAATATGGTTGATTTTAGGAGTAAATACATTATTTTACTATGCAAAAAAATTAAAAAAGAAAAAACCTAACACACACGAACAATTTTTTTAATAATCAGAAAAGACCAAATCACCCCACCAGGCTCTTATTTATACTACTCATGAGTAAAATAGTAATTATACCATAACAATCCAGCTACAATCCTATATATTTTGTGCTAGTGACGTGACTTTGCAGAGCCAAACAAACCCTTACCTATTTCACCTATTTCTGCATGGCAGCCTAGTAAAATAACCATGCAATGCATTCGTCCTGGCCAGGTTAATGCAGATATTGTTTGTCTAGTCCATTCGAAGTCATAATGAGTTTCACCTACCTGCGGGAGATATCTTTTATTTGTGTGAATGTGCTTTGATTACAGGTCTCCTTTCGAGCTTTTTTTTTTCCCCTGTTTTTCAAGCACTAGCTAGAAAGTACTGGTCTTAATACAAGCATGAAAATGGGAGAATTTCTACTAGAGACCTTCGGTTCTTAATTTAGACTGTATTCCTTGTTCAAAGTCTTCTATTCTGTCTGGCCTTACGGCATACGCCATGAATTTTCTCAGGGTTCTAAACCAATTTTTCCCTAAGTTTTTACTTTTCTTTGGTTTTGTCTTTTTTTTCTTGGAAAAACAAAGCAGTCCAACATTAGAAATGGGAAAATCCTCACTTCTTTTGCATTTATAAGACATCGAGAAATCAACTAACCACTTGCTCAGCCTCAATTGTGCCCACACAAAAATAAAAAATATAATGAACTTCTGCTCTCTTCTCCTACTCCAGCTTCCTCTCCTTCTCGTCTTCACCACTACTTCCACAGCAAACATACCACCAGGCTCCTCTCTTTATGCCTCCAACACAAGCCAAACCTGGTCGTCTCCAAACAACACTTTCTTTCTAGGCTTTACCCAATTGGATCCCACTTCCTACACCGTTTCCATCACCCATAGGACTGCTGGAGTTTCCATCTGGACAACTGATCACAATGTTGTTGTTGGCACTGCCTCTGCAGCTGTCATTGACTACGGTGGAGTATTCCAGTTCCTCCACAACGGAAATCTCCTTCTCACCAACCGTTCAGGTGCCACCGTGTGGACCTCCAACACTGGCAACCTTGGTGTCACTTCTGCTTCACTTGATGACACTGGAAACCTGATACTGAAAGCCGGCAGTATCAATGTCTGGTCCAGTTTTGAAAACCCAACCGACACTCTTGTCCCGTCACAGAATTTAACTGTAAACCAAACTTTGCGATCAGGGGTATACTCTTTCCGGCTTCTAAGCAGTGGAAATATGAGCTTGACATGGAACGACAGTGTTGAGTACTGGAATCAAGGCTTGAGTTCTGCTTTGAAGTTGACTCCTCCAACCTTGCAGTTGCAGTCAAATGGGATTTTAAATCTTTTAGATGCTGGTTCGCGGATGTCTGTTGCTTTTGGCAATGATTATGGAGAAGGGGGTGAGGTAATGAGATTTTTGAGGTTAGGTAGCGATGGGAATTTGAGAATGTATAGTGGTGGAACTACAACTACGACATGGGCTGCTTTAGCAGATCAGTGTCAGGTTTATGGATACTGTGGAAACATGGGGATCTGTAGTTATAAAGAGTCAAGTTTGAGTCCGATTTGCAAATGCCCATCTCTGAATTTTGAGGCTGTGGATGTGAATGATAGTAGAAAAGGGTGTAAGAGAAAAGTGGAGGTTGCGGATTGTGCAGGGAACGTAACAATGCTGGAGTTAAAGCAGACTAAATTTCTTACTTTCCAGGCTCAGCAAATTGTTACCATTGGGATAACAGCTTGCAGAGTGAATTGTTTATCAAGCACTTCTTGCATGGCTTGCACTTCTACATCAGACACATATGTATATTGTTACATGAAAAACACACCTGATTTTGTTAGTGGATATCAGGGTCCAGTGCTTCTTAGTACTTCTTATATTAAGGTTTGTGGACCAGTGCAACCAAATCCTTTGCCTTCTGACCAGATTGGTGGAGATAAAAAGTTCCGGGAATCTCGGGGTTGGAAAGTTGGTGTCTTGGTTACAGGCACTATTTGGGGTTTGGCTGCTTTAGTGGGTTTGTTTTGGTGGTTTTGTTGCAAAAATAGTCCCAAATTTGGAGGTGTGTGGGCTCAGTATACACTTCTTGAATATGCCTCAGGTGCTCCCGTTCAGTTTTCATACAAGGACCTGCATCGCTGGACGCAGGGGTTTAAGGATAAGCTTGGAGCAGGAGGGTTTGGAGCTGTTTATAGAGGAGTTCTTGCTAACAGAACAGTAGTTGCAGTAAAGCAACTTGAGGGAATTGAACAAGGCGAGAGACAGTTTCGGATGGAGGTTGCAACTATAAGCAGTACTCACCATTTGAATCTGGTTAGATTGATTGGGTTTTGCTCCGAAGGGCGTCACAGGCTTTTAGCATACGAGTTCATGAAAAATGGTTCTTTGGATCATTTCCTGTTCACGACCGAAGATCAGTCAGGGAAATTATTGAATTGGAAGCGCAGGTTCAACATTGCTCTTGGGACTGCGAGAGGAATCACATATCTTCATGAGGAATGTCGAGATTGCATTGTTCATTGTGATATAAAGCCAGAAAACATTCTCTTGGATGCGAATTTCAATGCCAAGGTGTCTGATTTTGGCCTAGCGAAGCTTATAAGCACAAAGGATCAAAGATACCGGTCCTTGACTACCATTAGAGGCACTAGAGGATATTTGGCACCAGAATGGCTAGCAAACCTCCCAATAACATCAAAATCTGATCTTTACAGTTATGGTATGGTTTTGTTGGAGATTGTGAGTGGGAGGAGGAACTTTGAAGTCTCAGCCGAAATCAATCAAATGAGGTTCTCAGAGTGGGCTTATGGGGAGTTTGAGAAAGGTAATGTGGAGACAATTGTTGACAAGAGACTTGCTGATCATGGTGTGGACATGGAACAAGTGATGAGAGCTGTTCAGGTTAGCTTTTGGTGCATTCAGGAGCATCCCTCTCAAAGACCAACGATGGGAAAGGTAGTGCAAATGCTTGAGGGAATTATAGAGATTGCAAGACCACCAGCACCAAAGGCATTGATGAAAGGCTCTACTAGTGGAACAAATACGAATTTGAGCAGTAAAGATAGTGCTCAGTCTACTTGTGAAGCCTCAGCTCCACCACCCTCTTCATCTTCATCAATTTAAACTGCAGGCATATCCCCTATAGTTTCAGAGAGGATTACGGAGAGGCCATATCCATCATTGTTAGAATCATTTGAAATAAAATCTCATTAGAATTCATGGTTTCCACAAGCCCGATTTCTGTTCAACAAACTTGTAACTACACAAGCATAAAATTTTTAAGGTAAACGTTTGCTCAATTATTCTCTACCCAAGTTGTTTGCCTGAAGATGGTATGCCAATCTCGTGTGCATCATCTCATCATTCAAGTTCTCTGTGATCTCTACATGAGATGAGGCATGGATTGAAGCTATACATGACCAATTTTATTTGTATATGTCAAAAGACAGGTTCCATATTCATAATACTGACTAGACATTGTTTCTGCATGAATGTATATGCTCTCATGGCTTCCCAAAAACTGATGGTGTGCATGATATCATTTGATCTTTTTAGAAGATTTGATCTCGCCGAAGATTGAATCTAAATGACTAATTTGTCTTGCTAGGAAGAAAAGGCACTCTGAATGCCGTATTGAAGGAACCTGTGATGTTGGTGAAGCTTGAAAGACTTGTTAGCAACATTAGCTTCTATTGTATTAGTTTAGATGGTAATGGGTTTGCTTCTCATTTAATCTTCAAGTTTTCTATCAATGTTCAAGATGATCTTTAAAAAGAAACTTTTTCTATTAATTTTATTAGTATGACAAGTCAATCAACGACTCAATTAATCTAGTCAAAACTTAATTTAAGTTTTAATTTTTTAAAATAATCTCGCTTTGAATTTTTAATTCATCTACAACATTTTAGGTTTATCCATTTAATTTATAATATAAATCTAAAACTAGATTATGAACAGCATCGAGTTTAATAATATTTTTTAAAGGACACTTCTTTCACTTTCACCTCTTCTGTAAAGGAGATAAGCTGTCTGTTTAATGGGAGAGATTTTCAAAAGTCAAGATTTAATGGTGAGGCTATAAACATTAAATCAGAGCCCAATGGAGATATCAAATATTAATTGGGGTTGCCAAAGAAAGGTGTTGCTTATTTTTAATTTAACTTGTACGCAGGTGCTGTGCTTGTCTAACAAAATGTGGAGGTCCTTCATAGACCACTCATTTTCGCTGTGATGTGTATAGACCTTCGCCCGTCGAGAAGGAGCCGAAGGCAGGCAAGCACCCAACCCCAACGGTCAATTTAGAGGGAGCCACCTGCAAATCGTTCCCAGGTTTTCGGGGCACTGAGCACTCGTATCAATAGGTGCCCATACTGACTTTTATGTCTCTTTGGGCCTCTTGAAAGCCAAGTTAATGGAGACGAAAAGTCCCATATGAGTATGACTGCCCCTGTCAATTGGAGGCTAGGTATCCGATGGCATTCAATCGGCTGCTATTGTAACTCACCTAAATCCCTATATTTCATGGTACTCGATCCCCGTCTTCTACTCATTAGATTTAACACCATGAAGCTGCTAAATTGGGGTGTGCATTGTTCTAGGATTAGGTTGGAGGTCTTTATCGATCCAAACCTCATGTCATGGGTTTGTCGAGTCATTCAAAATTAATTTTAAAATAATATTATTTTAATATTTTTATTTAAAATAGACCTAACTAGACTAGATTCTATGTTGATAGAATATCGACTTGAATCGCCAAATCAAACCAAATTTAATAACTATAAGAGTGTCTAGCTGATAAATTGACTAAATCATAAAATTTACAACAATCTCCACTTATTTCATCATGGTCAATTTTTAATAAATGTTTTCAATTTATGATGTCTTGGCTATTCTATTATTGTTTTCAATTTATGATGTCTTGGCTATCCTATTATTAAGTTTGAATAAAATTAATTGAATAAATTTGCTTAATGCACAATAAATGTTTGGGTTTATTTAGATAATGATTAAATATATATAATATATAATTTCTTTTGATAAAGTCATAAAAAAATTCAAATTAAATTGAGCTCTCCATGGTTAAGATCTTAGGCTGGTGGAGGGACTGGGCTTGACAGCTAGTTCATGAACTTTCCTGCAAAAACAAATCCAATATGAGAACAGAGGACACTCCGATATTGAAGTTAGTAAATGCATAGGGAAAAAATAATGTACATCAAGGGAAAGTAAATTGTTGTGTTTGCTCTGCCTACATAGAGAATTTACTTGTGTGGCTCTTAGGAACAAAAAAAACATATAAAGGTGTGTGCTTGAGACAAGTATTGGACAACCCAGGATGATTTGGGATCAAACAAAAGGTTGAATATCTTGAATTCTAGTCATTTGAGCTAGGCTTGAATAACAAAGACTTGTAGTCATTCGAGCTAGAATGCCTAGTCATTAATGACTAGAATAGTTAGTTGTTTGAACCACACTCAGAAGGCTAATAGGTTTTCTATTGACATATGTAATGCATGCACTAATCAAGCAGCTAAACTATTACTTCTGAATAGTTTGTGTGGTCCACTTCAACCACCTTATATATTTGTTCTATTAAGATTTTTTTTATGGTATCAGGGGTGTAGTCATTGAAGTTTAGGAGTGCCTCCAACATCCTATTATTTCTTAATTTTATTTTTTTTTCTCTCCTGCTTTATTTTTTGTACAAGCCCATTTCTTTTTTTATTTTCTTGGCCATTAGATGTTGTTTGTTTTCTTATTACTGTTATATCTATATACAAAATGTTTTTGACTTATGCAAAAATATATATATTGGGAGAGGTGCATATTTTAGAGAATAAATGCACAAGACATTCATTTTATTGAGAATGACCATTCCTAGCAGTTTTTAGGGATTCTAGTTGTTAATAGCCAAGATTCATAATTGTAGGCCCAAACAACCAAGGTGCCTATTTGTTTAGGCCAAGCCTAAACAGATAGGATTTCTTTTTCATGTATCATCATTTACTCCTCTAATTCTTTTAAATAATTATGTTTCAAAGCCTTGGTGAACAAAAGTGGAGAAAAAAAATATTTACTATTTTATACAATGATGCTACCTTTACATGTTTGCATAAGAGTTCTTCTTATAATTTTTTTCAATGTTTTGCAAGAGAGATGAGAGTTTAATCAGTTTTATGTGTTCTTCTTAGAGTAGAGAACAATATTACTCAGAAAATAAAGAATGCTTTGTGATTTTGAAAGCAATGTTAAATCATTGTGGAAGGAGATGTTTTATGGAGACAAGTAGATTTCAATATAGATCTTGCCATGAAGTTTTTTGTTAGAGATATTAGGAACACATTTAAAGATATGAAGAATTCTCTTGGATATATGGACATTTCAAAAAAGATTTTTTATAGAGATATAAACATCTCCTCATAAAAATTTTCATTAGAGATATTAAAGACATGGAAAAACATTAATAATTTTTTAAAAAAAATTTAAAAGATAATAATTAAAGACATGATTTCTAAAAATTATTCGATCTCGGGTAGTGCATCATGGGGAAATTTTTCTATTTATTCAAGTTGTATCTCTTTCTTTATAAATTATTGGAGGTATCCCTTAAAGATCAATCTTTTTACATTCTTTTTTAGGGCATGGAATTCCTTAGTATATTGACAATTTTCGTAGTGAAATTATTAGGTTTCATGTGTTTGTGCCACTCTTTATAGAAGGTGGATGTCACATAAAATCCTTTCTCTGAATGATAGTCAATACCTCAGAACATGTTGTGGTAAAAGGTATGGTTAGGATCCTATGAAATGTCATGCAATCATAAATGGATCACTTAGTAATTTTTTGTAAGTCCTCATATTAGATTGATGGTGTTAGAAAGATTTTGCTCTCTAAAAATAAAGGTGTACATATCTGGTCATACTTGCTTCTTTTACTGAAATATGGTTCTCCATTTCTTGTTTCATGTTGAGAAGAGTTATGTTAAGAAGATTGTATAGTCATTTCCATAGATAATAATTGTATATTCTACTTATCTAGGTTTTAAAGGCAATAGATTCGAGTAAATTTTCTATGTTAAATATTTTCTTGTTAAACCTCTAAAAATATATTCAGGTACTCTTATATTTTTATTGTGTGATGACAAAGAGTTTAGTAGTGCTTTATTTAGCTACTATGCTCATGCTTAAATGAGAGATGAGCTTAATGCAAATCCACACTTTACCAATGCACAAACCACTATTTGTAATGTCACATTTTAATATGGACCAACTAATTCAAAGTTTTGCTTTGTTTTCAATTTGGTCTTTTAATTGGTTTTGCGTAATTGCATCATTTTACACCAAATTTAAAGGCAATTGAATCAAATTTGTTGACTAAAGATAAAATCAAAAGATAGAGGACCAAAGTATAAAAGGTGTCATAAATAGGTGATGGTTTCAGAGTTCATACAAAAAGTTTAATTTAGTCCTCACACTTAAAAAATATTACATATTTGATCCCTCAATATTTTTTCAATTCAATTGTGGTACAAAAATTTTATTTTTTTAAGTTTTTAATCCCTCGTTTGAGAGAGAAAAGAGAGAGATCATCAAATTATAGTGGTAAAGAGAAAACAATATTGTATAGCGTAGCAACAACATTAGAATGGTGGTAGAAGATTTAAAAACGCTGATTAAAAGTGCAACTTAAAATGCTAAAAAAGATACTAATTTTTTTTTAATTTGCATAACAATTATAATACATTGAAATAAAAACAATAAAAAGAAAGATATCAAGCTGATTAAAAGTGTAACTTAAAATACTAAAAAAGATACTAATTTCTTTTTAATTTGCATAACAATTATAATACATTAGAATAAAAACAATAAAAAAAAAGATATCAATTTTGTTAGGGTAAATGATCATAGCATATAAAAAAAATATAATATTTGTTTTTTGTTAGATTGAGTTTGCACCTCAATAAAAATATGTTAATGCTGTTTTTTTGTTAACTTATGGTTTAACCACAAATTTTAATAGATTATACAAACATAAATCTATACTTTAAATATAACCAAATACCTTATTTTTATAATCTACTTTAAAAGCAGAAGCCTAACAAAACATACATACTCATGGAGGTGAAGTGAAATTAGCATCAACAGAAGAATTCAACCCTTTATTCCAGTATAAATTCTTAGAGTATACTTAGAGTGTGTTTGGTAATGTGATAATGATTACTTTTTAAATAATTTTTCGTGCCAAAATGTATGTTAATGATTTTTTTTATTTTTTAAAAATTATTTTAACATCAACACATCAAAACAATTCAAAATATATTAATTATATTAAATTTTTTAAAAAAACATTAAAATTTTTAAGAACAAAACCAAGCCTAAAAGAATAAGACCTAAATCTTAAAACTTGATTCATACTAAAGGTCTGGTTTGGTGCTATAGTGTCAGTGGGGTTTTCAAATAAGACCAAACAGGTCAAGTCCTAGTCTTTAACACTAAATTACCAAAATCATTAAGTGAAGCAGCAGTGGTGACACCAGGTCTAGTAGTGTTTGAGTTTCAGACAGAGGTTCCAGAGCCGTTGAGGAGGCGGAGGTTGCAAGAGGATAGGAATTGAAAGAATCCCTTCGAGTCAACCATGGTGGTGGTGTTGCCTGCTGTCCAAATTGGGATACCACCAATGTAGTTGATGGTTAAAGAAGAAGATGAACCCACTTGAGAAAATCCTATGTAGAATGTGTTGATTGGTGAAGACCATGTTTGGTTGGTTTGAAGCTGAAAGATTGGTGCCTGGTTGGATTGTTCGTGCAATTGAGATTGTAAATAAGAGAGAGAAACAAAGAAAAGAGGAGATTGTGGGGTTTCATTTTCTCTTATTTTCTTCTTTGTTTAAGTTTTGAAATTTGTAAGTAGGATTTCTGCAAGATAGGCCTGTTATTGGGGGATTTCTAATTGTCATCTCTATGGAACAGAATAATAACAATACCAAGCATGACTCTTTATTATAGTTTCCTTCTAACTTTTTTATCCTAGATGTCAGATGAATTTTGTAATCACCTGTATGCATAATTGAGAGAAATGGGGTGTTAATTTTGTATGCAGGAAATTAGATTAATTCTTGCTGCTATCCCATTGAAAGCTTAGACAGAGAAAGAGAGACAGGAAGTACAACACAGAATACCAAGGTAAAGCAAACCTACTACTATATTACCAAGCCATCTGGATAAATTATTAGCTGCCAGGGAAACAGAGCTAAAGCATGGACAGTTGTTTGACATTAATGGGGTAAACTTCACTTGTAAGGTTGGAATTATAAGCCTTGGTTGCTATTTGAATATTCACTGCTTCTGTTGGATGCAACCCATCAAAGAAGACATGGATGTTCCTGTCTTCACAGGCCTGCCCTTCTTTCTTGCATAGGATGCCATTTCCTCCTTCATTCAAGGACATCACTTCACAACAAGCACTGTTTGTGTCTTTGAATCCTGTTTCACAGAAGACGTGAAGCTGATGAAGCTGATACTGTGCCTGTCATAATCATCTAGCAGCAGGTTAACGTGTTTGGTAATGAAGAAATTATGTACCTCTGGAGACGGGATTTTTTATAATATCTCTGATCATCTTGTAAGAATTGACAAAGACAACGTTAGAGCCAGGCATTTGTTCCTTGCTGACATCCACTAAAGACTTCAAGTGAGCATTGAAGAGGTGAGCTGCCTTGTTCAACCCTTCAATGCAGCCATTACGTGTCCGTCGGTTTGCCATGACCATAGGGCTGCACCCGATTGGATTAACAGCCATCAAGGCAAACTTGCGACCCCCTAAACTGTACAGTTTCTGCAGCAACAATGTATTGATTAAAGCTGTAAAACATGATCCTGCCATGAAAAATTTAGACAAGATATTTGTTGAAAGTTCAAATTCATCCTGTAATTGAAATGGTAAATGGAAACCAGGGCCTTGTTGCCCATAAAGGCTCTTGACCAAATAATGTCCTTTAAGGTGCATGGAACCCCGAGCATTGATGTGTGTCTGTCTCAAAAACTCAGGGCAAGAGTGACATTTTCAGTTACAAGACTTCTTCACAACCAAGGCAAAAATAGTTAATGCGAAGAACTAAAGTAGAAAGTTAGGTGTATACTGTGTAGTAATCCTTAAACAAACAATTATTGAACGAAGAACACGCTCTCAATTCAATTAATTAAAAATAAAAGGGTGAAATTTCAAGAAAACGAAAGAAAGGAAAGGTGACCATGAGCAAAGTCATAGTTCAAGAAGAGGTATCAACATGTTAAAATGATCTTTTGATAAAAACATGATAACTTAATCCGAGTTCGGAATTGGACCTGCTGGAAGTTATTGCTTGAGAATTTCTTTATTTTCCTACTTAGATTATAACCCTTAATTTAATCTTGATGTTTTTCTTTTGTTTAAATAGTTTTATAGACTATTTCTTTCCGCTGGATTATGGAATTAAAACTTTCCATAAAATATTATAGTTTTTCTCTGTCTATTTTTCTATAATTTCAGAATGTAACCTTAGAGTTTAATAACCCTAGTTTTTATTTTTATCCATGCTATACTTGAGTCAAAAGTAGAGAGACAATAAAAACTACGAGAAAAAGAAAAAGAAAAGGAAAAAGAAATCTTGAAAATATTGGTGTTCTATATAATTGGAAGACCAGCAGGAAGTGACGAACTGTGAATTTAAATTTAAATGCAGACCAAAATGTCCATAGTTTTCTAGCTGAAGATAAGAAATTGATCAATGCACCTGAAGTTGCCCCGACAGTTTCCTTGTCAGGTTGGCAGTGAAGGCTTCAAGATCACTGACATTTGCATTGGATTGTCTCAGGAAGTAGTTGAATGAGTAATCATTCCCTCCAGATCCCACAACAAACAAATACTTCGGAAGTAACTCTCTTCTTTGGAATCCCATTTCAGCTTCTAAAAATGGCAGTGTGACCTCCTCAAAATTCCTGATTTGTTGATTTAAGCTGATAACATTGCCCTGAATGCAAGTCATTAAGCGTTTAAGCCACATTCATGCAGTAAGCTTATCATTTTATGATCGATAGAAGCTAATGTATATGTATTACATGTACAAGAAGGAGGAAATGATAGCATAAGAAGAAAAAATGAGGCCATCTTACTGCTAGCAGTCCGGTGTCATCGAGTATGCCAGAAGCACCAGAAGCATAGTTGACACCATGGATAATTTTCGTTCCCTTAGTTGAGGGGTCAGTGAAAGCAGGAACTAAAGGAAGCTTAAGCTGGTCGCAAAGGACGTCAATTACATTTTTCCCGTTTGTAAATCTACCAGAAGGCCCATAAGGGAAGTCTATTCCATATGGCAAGAAATCAGCTTTAGCCATTGAGTTTTTGAGGAAGTTGTTGTTGCCATTGTCAACTAGAGAGCTTCCAAACACAAACATCCCTCTAATGCGAGCTCCATTTTTATCTGTTGCCCTAGCATAACAGCTACATGGAAAGACACAAGCAAGTATAGGGATGGTCAATAAGAGCAGTCTTGAGTTTATTATCTGATGACTAGCCATGTTGATCAAAGTTGTAGCAAGTTTGGACCAAAGATTATTTGTGTAGAACGAGAGGCAAGGAATGGTCAATTTATAACGAGTAGAGTCTTCGATGAATTTTCAATGCAACCTACTTCTTCTGTGACATTTATTACTTGGTCTTCCATGCATTAATAACATAGCTTGACTTTCACACCTGAAATTTTAATTTACTTGATAGTACAAGTAGGAACTATCCACAAATGCTTCCTGTTCATGAGTAGCATGTAGCAAAACAATAACAAATCAAAGTTTTACTAATCCTAAAATTATAGCTAAATTATGAAGAGATTTTTTTTTAATAAATTCTAAATATGAATAGTTTTTAACTGTTCCGAGAAATAAACTAGACAGCCCTGTTACACTATTCCTAGACCTAAATCCTAATTCTTACAATATGCGCACCTCGTCAGTTCAACTGGTCATTAAATTTGTGGCGTGGCCGTAACTCATTCACAGGGAAAATGGTCAGCAGTGAGGCTGCAGTTTGGACATTAAAATCACAGCTGTTAGCCTGTTACCTCATATACACATTGATCTTTCACAGATAACTTGAAAGCAAGTCACAATATCAGAGAGTTGCGTTGGTCTCATAGCACTGAGCAAAAACCGAAGCTACCAATTCCCAATAATTTTGGCGACAGGAATTGAGCTCTGCATAAATATGGTCCAGGAATGGTTGGTGTGAAGACAGGGATTGGGTAGGTTTATTGAATAAGGTATTAACAAATGTGTGGGATGGATAGGAGACAAGGATACTGCAGAAAAAACACTGCCGCACACTTGGAGCAAACTGCAGCATCTCTGCTTCCTATCATCAGTCTGGACCTTCTCTTCAGGAAATGAACAGTGGACACATGGAACTGCGCTCTTTTATTTGAACGTTTCAAGTCAGACACAGGCAGTTCATTCAGTGTAGTTGCTTGCTACAGCAGAATATCATTTGTAATATGTGTGTGTTAGGTCTTACACGTACACCAGAACTG